>Ga0209437_100380_pt1 | contig 44309 bp, 36 predicted proteins | sample AraplaL_Cvi_mTSA_FD_184266 | JGI IMG/M metagenome (GOLD analysis project Ga0209437, IMG submission 184266) | Arabidopsis root microbial communities from the University of North Carolina, USA - plate scrape CL_Cvi_mTSA (SPAdes) (version 2) | ecosystem: Host-associated > Plants > Roots > Endosphere...
TCTGTAATTCCCAGCTCTTCCTTAACCCAGTCATATCCTTCAGCTTCCAGACGGTGTGCCAGTTCAGGTCCGCCGGATTTCACGATACGACCTTGCATCATAACGTGTACATAGTCAGGAGTAATGTAGTTAAGCAGGCGTTGATAGTGAGTGATGATCAAGAAACCACGATCTTCGCTCTTCATTGCATTTACACCGTTTGCCACAATTTTCAGAGCATCGATGTCCAGACCGGAGTCAATTTCATCGAGTACTACGATTTTCGGATCAAGCAGCATCATTTGCAGAATCTCGTTACGTTTTTTCTCACCACCGGAGAAACCTTCATTCAGGTAACGGTGAGCGAACTCAGGGTTCATGTCGAGTTCTTTCATTTTACCTTCCATTTGACGAATGAACTTGATCAGGGAGATCTCGTTACCTTCGCCGCGACGTGCGTTAATTGCACTACGCAAGAAGTCGGAGTTAGTAACACCAGCGATTTCACTTGGATATTGCATAGCCAGGAAGAGACCTGCACGTGCACGCTCATCTACTGCCATATCCAATACATCTTCACCATCAAGTGTAATTGTACCGTCAGTTACTTCATATTTCGGATGGCCCATCAATGCAGAAGCCAGAGTTGATTTACCTGTTCCGTTCGGACCCATGATTGCGTGGATTTCTCCACCTTTCATTTCCAGGTTGATGCCTTTCAGGATTTCCTTACCTTCGATCGTCGCTTTCAGACCTTCAATGACGAAATTCGTAGCCATGTGTATTGTTTCCCTCCATTGATTAAATTGATGTTTACTGTCGAAAACGAAAAAGCGCCTATTATATCTGAACAGGGCTTCCCCTGAATTTCTCTTGTACTCGAATCTTCAAAGCAAGAACACTTTAGAATAATTCTAAACTGATTCTCAATGATAATCAAGCTATTTCCTAACAGTGTATATTCCTTGCAGGAAACATTATTCTTTCTGATTCTATAATAAATACCAGATTGAATCAAATGAGAAAACATCTCCCGCCGAGATGGACAGTGAGAAAAATCACAGAAAATCAAGCTTTCATCATATCTGCTGCACACTAATCTAAAAAAAGGACTTATCCATATTATGGACAAGCCCTTTCATTAATAATATTACAATTTGAGCATCTCGTTAATCTTCTGTACCTGTTCGTCAAAATCCGCAACGTCCACCACCGGCGTCATTTCGCGCGGCACCGGACCATTCGGAATAGAAATCCAGGAACGACAGCCATTATATTCAGGCAATACGGGGATTTCCATCGGTTCTTTCAAAAGGTACACACGTAGAATCAATACATGGAGCGGATCTTTCCGTTTCCATTTCAAACGGTCTTCGGCAAAATCCGCTGTCCACATATGAAAGTCAAGAAGTCGATCCAGCATCTCCTGATCTCGTATCTCCAGATCCTGCGTTACTTCGGCATATGCAGTAATACGGATTGTCGAAGCTTCGGGCACCCATTCGGCCAATGATTCTTCAACATAGGATTGATCCGAGGACTTAATCAGTTCTTTACGCTGATGTTCATAAGTCGGATACAGGTAAAACGCCGGACTTTTCAGCTCAAAATGTCGAGTTTCCTCTACAATCCCACCTTTGCGCATCACCATAATTTGGCGACCCGATTCCAGTGCTTTGATTGCTGAAGCCCATTCTTTTAAAGCCGGTATCGTTGGTTCTAACATAAGCGGTTCCTCCCCTATCGTTCTTGTCAGCAGTATAGGCGCTCAGGGCGTTTCTGACAACATGATCGGAGATCAAAAAGCTTACGAAAGAAACATCTTGTATTAGATTAAATCTTGGCTGTATTAACCGAGGAAAGAGCGAAGCATCCACATGTGTTTCTCAAGGTCAGCCTTGAAGCCTGTCAGCATATCGGATGTCGGTTGATCTTCAGCTGCATCTGCAACCTCGATACCTTCCTGATATTCATTCGAAAGTGTAGCGAAGTCCTCGATCAGGTTTTGAACCATTGTCTTCGCATCTTCGCCACCTGCTGCTTCTTGGATAGAGGAAAGCTCCAAGTATTCTTTCATTGTAGCCGCTGGACTACCTTTTAGCGTAAGAATACGCTCTGCGATTTCATCCATTTGCACGGTAACTTCGTTGTAGAACTCTTCGAATTTCACATGCAACGTGAAGAAGTTCGGTCCTTTAACGTACCAGTGATAGTTATGAATTTTGACATACAATACGTTCAGGTTAGCTACCTGACGATTAAGTACTTGTTCCACCGATTTCGCTTGATCTGTTTTGTTTTTTGTAGCCATATTAATCCCATCCTTTTATTTAAAATTAGTCTGTCATGCCATGATAAGCAGGTTGTCCCGCAATGCATAACAGAGAGTTAACAATGTATCACCGCTTGGTAGCGGAGAGGCTTATGAACAGCGTTTCTCTCAACTGTCCGGCCTATTTGTTTTTACCCTTGAACAGGAAGTTCGAATCAGGATCAACTTGGCTTGTCTCAAAAAAAAGTTCAAAAACCTCGCTATTTCCGATATACTGACATATACCAAGCAAAGAAGTGGGTTTTCCTGTTTCTTCATATATATGGAGGTGGCACCTTTGTCCGAATATCGCCCTTTAACCCCCCAGGATGCAATTGAACTGGCCAAAACATTACCGGGTCCATTTGCGGCAGATGCAAATCTGGATTGTCACGAGATCGGCGACGGCAATCTGAATTTGGTATTCCACATCACGGATCAGAACTCCGATAAAAGTATCATTATCAAACAGGCGCTTCCTTATGCGAAAGTGGTTGGAGAATCATGGCCACTCTCTCTCGTACGTGCCCGAATTGAACGTGAAATTCTTCAAGAAGAGTACCGTCTGTGTCCAGGGATGGTACCCGAAGTGTATCATTACGATGATGACCTCGCGTTAACGGTTATGGAAGATCTGAGTGATCATGTGATCATGCGCAAAGGCCTGATCGAAGGTGTTTCCTATCCTCTTTTTGCACAGCATATTGGGGAATTTATGGCGAGAACGCTGTTCTTCACATCCGACTTGGGCATGGATCAGCAATTGAAGAAGGAACAACAGGGCAGATTCATTAATCCAGACCAATGCAAAATAACGGAAGATCTGATCTTTGATGAACCCTACCGGAGCGCTGAAAAAAATAATTATGATGCTTCCATTGAAGATGAAGCTGAAGCCCTACGCACGGATGGGGAGCTTCACCTTGAAGTAGCCTTGCTGCGGGAAAAATTCCTGACACATGGGCAGGCACTGCTTCATGGAGATCTGCATACAGGCAGTATTTTTGTTACACCCGAATCGACCAAAGTCATCGATCCCGAATTTGCATTTTACGGCCCCATGGGATTCGATGTTGGTGCAGTCCTTGCGAACCTGCTCTTGAATTACGCATCCCTGCCAGGATGGATTCAGGATGAGACTGCTTTACGTGAGCGTGAAACGCTTTTGCTGAATATGGTTCGTGATGTATGGACTGAATTCGAATCCCGTTTCCGTGCCCTCTGGGCTAATGACCTGGTGGATCCGATGGCAAAAACGCCTGGGTATCAGGAGCTGTATGTGCAACGATTGTTCAGAGATTCGATCGGCTTCGCAGGTGCCAAAATGGTTCGTCGTATCGTGGGACTCGCTCACGTAGCGGATATAGATACCATTTCGGATGCGACCGAACGTGAACGTGCTCAGCGTAAATCATTAGCCATTGGTAAAGCGTTAATCAAAAACAATCGTCGCTTGAATACCATCGGTGACGTACTGGATATTGTATCTACAGCTGTAATTACTACTAAGGCTTAACATAAGGAACGGAGGAACCACCCATGACAACCCCTGAATATCAGCCTCTGTCCTCTCTGATCTGGAAAAAGGACAAACTTGAAATGCTTGACCAGCGTCTGTTGCCCGAAACTATTCTTATGCTTAAGCTCTATACACCTGAGGAAGTATGGGAATCCATTCATTCCATGAAAGTACGCGGTGCTCCAGCGATTGGTATTGCTGCTGCATTTGGTGTTGTATTAGGTGCCAAATCATACGACGGAACAACCATTCAAGGCTGGCTGGATCATGTAAAATCCATATGTGCTCATCTATCGACTTCCCGTCCAACAGCAGTGAACCTGTTCTGGGCACTGGATCGCATGATGCAAAGAGCAAATGTAGTCGTTGAATCCGGCTTAAGCCTGGAAGAGGGCAATGACGCTCTTGAAGTTGAAGCTCTGTTGATCCAGAAGGAAGACGAGGAAGTATGCCGCATGATCGGCGAGAATGCACTGCCTTTGTTCGAGGATGGTATGGGTGTACTCACCCACTGTAATGCAGGCGGACTGGCTACAGCGAAATACGGTACGGCAACCGCTCCAATGTATCTCGCGCAGGAACGCGGTATCCATCTGAAAGTATTTGCAGACGAGACTCGTCCTGTACTTCAGGGTGCACGCCTGACTGCATTTGAGCTTCAGCAAGCAGGCATTGACGTTACGCTACTCTGTGATAATATGGCAGGCATGGTGATGTCCAAAGGTTGGATTCAAGCCGTTATCGTCGGAACAGACCGGGTTGCAGCGAACGGTGACGTAGCTAACAAAATCGGAACCTACAGTGTGGCCGTGCTTGCCAAGGCTCACAATATTCCGTTCTATGTAGCCAGCCCATTGTCGACTATCGACTTGTCTACTCCATCCGGAGATCTTATTCCGATTGAGGAACGAGCTGCCGAGGAAGTAACCGAAGGATTTGGTAAACGTACAGCACCGCAAGGTGTTAAAGTATTTAATCCAGCATTTGACGTAACACCTAACGAATATGTAACAGCTATTATCACGGAAAAAGGCGTGGTTCGCGCTCCTTTCAAAGAAAATTTGGCTGCTTTGTTCGCAAAGGAAGAAGCTTAACTTAATAAGAGTATTTAAGAAGAGAGTGTCGTGTATAGCGTTGGTGCCTACGATGTGCCAGGCCAGTATTACGATGCTAAAGAAGGGCTTCCCATATGGGGAGCCCTTTGTTAGTGATTAGATCATTTTCAGCAAAGCCTCTACACCCGTCATGCCAACCGTAATGCCCATGGCCTCGGCCTCTGTTGTCACCGACTCCATAGGTGCATGCAGCAATTGCTCCAGTGTACGCACACCAACCGCCCGCGCCGCAATAATTTTGCGATCCCCGAGCTTTTCATTAAGTAATCCCACATCGAGTGCTCCGCACATGATATATCCTTTGGATGTGTTAATGGTCAACAACGTTGTTTTGGGCAGTTTGACTTCTACCCCAACCAATACATGCTCTCCAACTACAATGGGCTCCATCGTCACCATAATTTCCCGATCCACCTCCTCTTCCACAGGTCACGATAATTGTATGCCTCATTCGGGAATGTCGTGTGGACACCTGCCGTGTTTGAGAAAATGTAGGTAAGTACAGTTCAAATATATTATTCGTAATTCTTTTCTCAAACTTAGATGTAAAAATATTCTTTTTCTTTGAAATATTAAAAAAAGCCACCTCGGAAATGAGGTAGCTCTCATAATAATCATTAATATTTTTGAGCGTCTATAAGTTCATCAAGGTCATACTTTAAATTATAATCGGTGTATATCACTCTAAGCCTTACAGCATCATTAACCCTGGCCAACATTAAACTAGTGCTGGTTTTTTTCTTGTCAATTACCCAATTAGATTCAAGAGCAATAGCACCCGAGGTGAGTCAAATTTGGCCTACCTTAAAACGTATGCTCATCATTCTTTAATCGCCTTATCTCCGTTAACTCTCTTCTAATTCCCAGTACACGTCTATGAAGTACACTTCGATCTATTGATTCAGCAACCGACTTTTTGAACTGGACGTCCGATTCACTTAATTGTTCATCAGTTAATTTCTTTTTATGTATTGGTTTAACTTGAAGATTATCAGTTTCAGACTTGATCGGTCTCAATCTCTTCTGCTTCATAATTTGTTCAAATATGCTGTCCTCTTGACGCATGGTCTTCATTCCTTAATATATGTGATGAACACATTGTATCATAACGAGAAGAGGACTGTTACATAATAAAGTACAGATGCTTACAGTTGAGCAAGAGCCTAAACGCAAAAAAAAGAGGGCCATCGCCCTCTTTGATAGTTAACTCATTTTATAAAATGTAAAAATACGCTTGATTCCCTGGACTCTTCACAATCATTGTGGTCACTAAATCACTGGCATCCCGTTTCCGGATACTTGTGATCGAATCTAACTCTTCATTCGCAATAACTCTTGGAAGGACATAAGCGGCCAGATCAGGCTTGGAAATTGTCATTTTAGTAGCCATATCCACAATCTGTCTCACATCTACCGTAGACTGCATATCCTTCCACTCTCGCACCTGAAGATAGCCATCCAAGTATTCTCTCTCCTTGATACTAATGTGGCCATCCAAAACATCCATATACTTGACCTCAATGCTGGAAAGTACATCAGGTCTGGAGATATATAATTGTCCAGGCTGTTCTTCCAAATAAGGAATCTCAAGACTGCCTGCCCTCTCATCATGATCTAATCCTCTGACTTGAAGAACACTATTCAGATCAGGCTTATTAACCATAATCTTCGAAATAACAGTCGAATCATCATCGTACATGACCGTTAGCAAAGACCCCAACGTTGAAGTTGCTTTTATATAATTGGAGATTTCCAATGAAGCATGAAGATCAGGTGTCGATACAATTAAACTCGTATCCCGTCCATCATTGAACAACTGTGATATCGTTAACGTACTGACCAGAGACATTTGTCTATCTACCGTAATAACTGAAGGTAAGTCAGGATGAGACACTGCGATTTCTACAGTTTTTGCGTCGTCCAGACCTGTTCTAACGGCAAGATTACCGTCTGTATCCTTAGTTGTTCGTATAGCAGTAATGAACTGCGAATGAAGCTCGGGTTTAGAAACAGCAACCCATGTTGCCTTCTCTTCTGTTCTACTTTCAACAATAGAAATGTTCGAATCCAGTTCTGCATCTATACGTTTAGCTATTGTCAGATCTATATCCAGGTCCGGACGGCTGACCGCGATAACTTGAGGTATATCATGATGCATGTGCTCCTCATAGCGGTGGATGTACAACTGAGATTTGAGCCAATCCAGCCCAATATCACTGTGTACAACTAACGATGAAGCTATATCCTTACGACCTGCACCATAAATAAAAATTTCACTTCCGATTTCAGTTCGACCGATGGAATAGATCTGAGAAGTGATATATTTAATCTGCAAAACAGGTGGTTTAGAAGATTCGCGAGTGTTGAAATATATCGGCGTGTTACCGCTAGACTGAATAATCATTCCAACATTCGAAAGAATGCCTTCTCTCCACCTTTGAAGTAAGGCCATCATATCAAACTCAATATAACGTTCAGTCGTATCTATAATATAACTAGACGATAAGAGCTGAATGGACTTTGGTCTGTTCGCATACGTAATTCCGTACTCCCGCCACAATGTATCCGGCTGATGCAGCTCAATATGTGCTCCTTGTGCCAGGGTTCCTGTGTAATATAACCTCAATTTGGCTTCTTCCAAATGTAACAGATCGGGTATTCTGGTATTCAGATCACCGAAATGTATAAACGATTCGAATTGTTCCATCTCGTCGCTGCCGATCATCATACGCTGTGTATCACCAAAGTTGATTGTCTGCAAGTGAGCTTGACTTCGTGTGGTTGCATCAGCAAGGGGTTTAAGATTAACAGTTACACGCGGTGCTTCCAGTAATTCATATTTGCCGTGTGCACGGTTATGTGGCCGAACGTACAGCATGCCTTCAAGATCAACTTTGGATGCCGCTTGAATGGTTGCGTTCAGATCTCCTTGCGACTTGTACATCACATATAACGAATTGCTCAATTCCTGTGACCGTCTGACACGTACGGATACAGTAGAGACGATCTCGGATACTTTTCTTGTAGCAGCTATTAGGGTCGAAGACAGCCCTTCATCGACTTGATTGTACAGGATATACTTTGCTGCAAATCGATTTTCCGGACTTTTAATATGTATAACACTATCTAATAGAGTCTCACCGTTATTAATTCCACTCACTTCCTGTCTCATTGTATTGAGAGCTATACACGGTCTGCTGTGACCTTCATTTCAAAATTACCATTCGGGTTCGGCTTGGCATGAATATCTGTTGCGATACGAATATAAAAATCGATGCTGTTATCCGGTTGAATCAGACCATAAGTAAGATAATCGATCGGAAGAAACGGATCGGCCTGTCTGGATAATTGGACTTCAACACCGTCCGTTTCGAATTTCTTATCCATCTCCAGGTAAACATGATCCACAGCATATCCGAGCATGTTTTTAATTCTGACTTTCTTCGTTAACGTTGTCTGTCCAGCAATGATAACCCCATAATCGAGTTGTTTCAAAATTCCGCCAAAGGTATCTGACAGAAAGTCTCCAGACTCATCCATAAACATTAATCCTGAATACGATCCGATAAACTTGGTTTGCCAGGAGTCTAAGGCACCCCAATAATCCTGAAATTCAACCTTCAGCGTATTCTCTACGCCAAAATGTACATTTCTCTCGTCAATATTGAGTTCAATATTGAATGGAGAAGCTGCTAGTCGTGTAAAATTGCCATCCGCCGGATAATACGTTTTATCGTTCAACAAGACCCGGTATTTCACCTTGCCCTGATCTGCATCATCCAGCACCCCTGTTAGCTTGTTACCTGAGAAGGTCAGGTTGATTTTGGCTGTGGTGTTTAACAATTGCAGTGACATATCTCTGAACTCTACTGCATGACGAGGCGCATCAACGACCATCTTCACTTCGTCCAGCGAATAGCTGTTTTCATAGTGCTTGCTGCTATCGAAGTAATAGGCGATTCGTGTTAATCCGATTAGATCCTTTTCAGGGATCGCGTTGAGCGTGTCCAAATTCATTCCTTTTCTTTTAAAGAAGGTTGTATCCTTGATATCCATATTGACCCACTTGTTGAAACGGTACGTTTTCCAGGTCATCCCCGAGTCGAACGAAGCAGCCATTCTTAATATACCTTCCGGGCTGTTCTCCGTTACTTTCGTAGCAATAACCTTTTTCACGTCTCCATAGAGTGCTATGTCTGTTGGTTGCACAATTAATTGTTCAAACGGTAGCGCGTCATACGTTAGCATCATGTCCCGATTACCGGCAATAACCTCTTCATCATTCGTCCAGGTAACCACGTCAAAATCTCCCTCAAGTTCATCCAATGGGGAGTAGTTAGCCGTGATATTCAGTTCAGCTGACGTTTTGGAGGGATCGTCTGTGTAGTATAGAACATCTACACTTTCACCCAACTCATCGTAGAGGGTAAACGGTTCGGTTTCGATTGTAATCGTTGATTCGGTTTGATTTGGGTCATCGGTATATTCGATGATTTTGATCTCTTTGTCTTCCCATTCTTCGGCTAGGGTGAAAGGATCAGTTTCAATTGTAACTACTGATTCAGTTTGATTTGGATCATCAGTATAGTAAAGTACTTCAATATCCTTGTCTGCCCATTCCTCTTCAAGAGTAAAAGGTTCAACTTCAGTGTTAAAGGAGGCTTCTGTTTTTGTTAGGTCATCCGTGTAGTAACACAGTTCAACTTCGCCAGTGAGTTGTAACCATACTGATTCAGGTATGGTGGAGATGTCGTCCATCCCATAGTCAATGTAATCTTGCTCCGTTGGTGTACTGTTAGATATCTTGTTCCATGCACTTGAATAATAGTAATAAGACCCACTAAAATGAAAAAGTGTATTATAGTATTTCTTTTCATAAATATCTATTGCATCAAAAAGAACGTAAGAAGCGTCATTTGTTGTTATTTTAACTGTGTGAATCCCTCTGCTTAATGTTTTTTCGTATAACAATACTTGCTGAAGGACCGATTTTTGGTTATATTGGCTGTAAATTTCAGTAACTCCATCAATCATAATAGAGATATTAGATGATCCCATATTATGACTGTTACCAATTACTCTAATCTTAGTACCTTCAAATTGAAACTCTACGGTTGAATTTATTGACGATGAAAGCCTAGAAGTTCCGTTGTAATATACAGCGTTTGGAGAGGAAACGAAGCCACTAGAATACTTGAAAATATCGCTCGTATCATCGTACCTTTTCCAACCCTCTTCTGGAAGCGGTAGTGCTTGACCTAAAGTTGCCATTAATTAACCCACTCCTTTCTGAATTCTAAATAGATAGTTCATTTTATTTGTTCATGTGATCGATGCTCTCTTGATTGGTGTTTTACTTGTGTCGATTTTTTGCTTGAAGACTTTGCCTAAACCGATTTTTTCACTATCTTTAATCAATGATCTTCTTTTGATGAATTCATCACCTAGATCAATAATCATTCCTTTATCCATCCCATGTTCTAGAAAGCTTGTTTCTGAATTGTCTACGGAAGATAAGTATGTATTGAGTTCATACATACCTAAATCACCAATCGCCAAGAAGTCTCCAGCGCCTTGATTTGCAGTGACATTAATTCTGTATTTCTTATAAGCAACTTTATTCTTAAACCCGTAGAGACGATATTCCTCTAGAGTAAAGTTAGGTTCATTTATTCTGGCATCAAGAACAATCCATTCTGATCCATTCCAACCCTCAAATGTCCAAGTTTTTGGAGGTCTGTTTACAGGAGTGGTTCCAGATTTAATAGAATATGCAGATATCACTTTAGCCTGTGGAAACTCATAGCTTAACCATCCCACCAAAACTCCACTAGCAGAAACCCATCCATTCTGATCAACAATTCTATCAAATGCTCTCCATGGATAAAATGTTGTGTAAGTCGAACTTGCATCAACAACACCCGAGGGAGAAGTATTACTTGTCATTGCAGGAATAGCATTATCTTTGTACATATTTTCGATACTATAGTATTCACCTTCTGATGAAATCAAGAATTTACTGAGAGGGTTTAAACCAAACATTTTCAATTCATTTATTATAACTTGTGCCCCACCATTGTTAGCAGTCCAATTTAATCTGTACATTTTGTAAAGTTTAGCTTTACTAACATCAATAACGTATTCCTTATTTGTATTAGCAGTTGTCCATGTTTGATTAATTTGTGTGTCCAACACAGTCCAATTAATGTCATCATTAGAACCTTCAAATGTCCAATTTTTGGGCATATGAGGTAAGTAAGTTGCAGACAAACTTCGAACTATATACTTGCCAACTCTAACAGGATTAACAAACTCATATCCAATATATCCAACACTACCATTCTTACTTACATAACCATAGACATCAGAGTTATCGAATGCCATAAATGCACCATTTAGATTAAAACTACTTGTGAAAGCCCTACCTCTTGGAGCGGTATCTGATGTCATTGTAGGTATTAAATTATCTGTATAGGTGTACATTCACTCATCTCCTTTCAAAACAAATAGAACACACCACATAGATGTGTTCCTCATAATATAAGATTTAACCCAATAAAAACTTGTGTACTTTATGCTTAGTTGTATCTATTTTATGCTTGAATAATTTTCCTGAACCTAGTTGCACACTATGAATGTATATATTACTGATTGAGGTAATATCATTATTTAAGTGAATTTCGCTATTCTCACTCATTCCGTATTTAACGAACATTTTTTCAGATAATATTGGAAGTTGTATATATTTCTCTTTGATTATTTCAAACATCTTCAATTCGTTGATGTCTGTATAATTCGCGAAGCCGTTATTAGCAGTCCAATTTATACGGTACATCTTAAACTTTATATAATGAAAACGCCTATCTAGAGAGTACTCCTTGTCGGTATATTGGGTTGTCCAAGTTTGATTTGCTTGTGTATCTAAGACAACCCAATTAACTCCATCATTAGAACCTTCAAATGTCCAATCTTTCGGCAATTTATTTAGATGACTTGTTCCATTTGATCGGACGACATATTTGTATAGAGAGATAGCATTTGGAAATTCATATCCTAAATATCCCACTCCACCACTACCACTGAGCGAAGCATATCCTTCGACATCATCAATGCCATTGAATGCTTTCCACGGAGGATAAGTTGTGTTATACATGTTTTTAGCAAAAGCCCTGCCAGATAGTGCTGTATCGGAAGTCATAATAGGTATTATATTATTTGTGCTTATACTTCCGGGTACGATAGAAAGTGTTTCGCCTTCTGATGAAATCAAGAATTTATCATAATAAACCAACTCAAACATATCAATCTCACTTAATTGAATCCTTTCGGTGTCATCTTTCGTGGTCACTATATTGAGTCTATAAAACTTATATTTAATGGCGTTCGAAAATACATACTGCTGAATCAAGCCTGATGTCCAATTTGTTATGTTTGTTCGACTATCTAAAACAATCCAATTCTGGTCGTCATTACTCCCTTCAAAAGTCCATTGCTTTGGAGCACCATTAATCGTCCCCGTTGCTCTTAAAGAATATTTAGAAATAATAATCGGTAAATCAAACTCATATTTAGCCCAACCACTCTTAGATTGTGCTTGCCAATATGTTCCGGTATTTTTATCAAACGCTCTAAAGGCAAGGTGTAAGTAGTTATCAGCAAATGTGCTTACACTTGCTTTTCCATTTGACCCTGTGTTGGATGTCATTGAGGAAGGAAGCGCACTACTATCTTTTATATACCCCATTGTCTTATCTCCTTTCGAAATAAAATAGAACACACCATTTAGGTGCGTTCTGTGTTAAATTTAGCCAAGCCTAATTTCATCTACTCGGCTTTTTGACATATCAACTGTGTGTTCAAAGGTTTTGCCTGAGCCTAAAGCACCTTTTATTTTTTCCGTAGACACCTTTTTTACGTAGGGACTATTCAACTTAATTTGATCTGCTCCATATTTAATGAAAGTTTCTTCATCGCTACTAGGCAAGAAGTGGATGAATCCTATGATATACTCATACATTTCAAGCTTACCAATAGCTAAATACGTACCTGAATGTATAACTGTAACTGACAGACGATAGCACAGATATGCTGTTTCGTTTTTAACGTTAAAACTTCTTGACTCAACACTTTTCCACGCTGGATTATTATCTATTCGATCTAGCACTCTCCAATTCAGCCCATCAGTTGATCCTTCAAATGTCCAACTTTTAGGAGTATTGTCGTAGACAGTTCCATTGTTTCGGTTGGTTATAGCGTATTTAGAAATAACCTTTGGAACATTAAACTTGTATTGCAACCATCCTGTCGTTTGACCATTCGCTGTTACCCAACAATCCCCCGTTCCTGTATTGGTTTGATTAAATGCAAAATAAGGATAGTAAGTGGTTGTAGTATATTGTGAACTTGCACTAACTTCCCCCGAAGGAGAAGTGTTAGAAGTCATTGGAGGAATGGCGTTTTCAGTTGAGATAATGTCTTGTGAAGCTGAATAGACTCTACCGCCAGATGAAAGTAAGATTTTATGTTTAATGTCATACTGTAAATATCCTTGTGGCACTTGATAAGAGAATGCTTTTCTTTCAAATCTAGTAGTTGCGGTTGAAGGTACACTAGTCCCTGTTGGGTTTCCGTAAAAAGGATATACAGTTCCAAGAGATTTAACGTCAGTGAATGCTACTTCTTGTGTTACACCGTTCTTCCAAAACTCAATTGTTCCAGCATCCATATCCAATAGTACGCTTATAACATCTCCTAAACCAAAAGTGGCTCCATAAGAAGTACCCGAAGTTCCTCCCCACTTTGCCGCGCCACTAAAGTAACCTCTATGATTCACAGTATTCCATATCTGTCCACCTGTTGTGGTGCTAGTCACACCTACTATTGCACCCGCACTTTGAACTATTACTTCCCAGTACCATTTGCCCGAAGACACTCCATTACCTGTTGCTATGGTAGATTGTAAATGCGTGGGAAGTGTAGCGGTTAAATCATTGTTACTCATGGATACGCCAGTAAATGATCTCCATGATATACTCATATCCTTACTCATCTCCCTTCTAATTGGAATCATTATTTTAAAAAAAAAAGAAGTAAAGCATTCAAACCCTACTTCACACTTACACTTGTTATTTCGAAATACTTTTTCAGATCAACACTTCCTTTAAATAACTTGCCTGATCCTAACGATCCATTGGCAGTCATGGTCTGAACGAAAACTTCGTTTTTTCTATCTAATACAGATAGATCATCCATTCCGTCATTAATAAAAGTGTCTTCTGAGGCTAAAGTTGCTGAAATTGTATTCCAAGTTAAAGCTTCAGTTTGGTATTTCTTATAAGCTCCATCATGATGGATGAACGATCTGATCATTGGAAGAATTTCAATCGCCATCAATGGTCTAAATCCAGTAGCAGTTGCCGCCGCAACATAAGAAGTTGGATTATATCCACTTGCTCCTGCATTGCCATTTGCACCTCGCCCTGTTCTGTTTGCCGAACCAGCGGTATTAGTTGTGGAAGTCCATGAAGACCCACCACTATAATTCCACACGTTGTCGTCACCAGCAATGATCGTTCCATTCAGTGTTGAGTTAACAATATATTTATCCCATTCATTGTCCTTATCTGTTGTGTTAATACCGCCTGTGAGAAGTCGAAGAATTGGTGAATCTAAACTTGGTATTGAGTCCTCTTCGATCAATTGGAACATATCAACTGCCATCGTTCGAACGTATGCTCCACCATTATTTGCAGTGAATACTAGGCGACATGTTTTATAAGTATCTTTATTCGTGAACACATACTCCCGATATTCCCCTGTTGACCATGCTGGTTGATTTGTTTTGATGTCAAGCACAGTCCAATTAGTTCCATCATTAGTTCCTTCAAATCTCCAACTCTTAGCACTATCCGTACTTACATTAGAATTCGGTCCTTTTATGCCATATTTATTAACAACTGTTGGTTGTGGGAATGTATAGCTAATCCAAGCTCCGTTCCACTTATTACTCTCCATGAGCCATCCTGCATCTGCGGTGTTTTTATCAAATGCCTTCCATGGTTCAAGGGATGAACTGTAAGTTGTGCTTGCCGCGGCTACACCTTGGGGAGTTGTATTGGATGTCATAGCTGGAATCATGCTCACATAGTATCCTTTCTTCGGAAGCGGGACTCCACTACCAGAAGCAACACCGCTTGCATTTATCGTATCCCAACTAATACTATGCTGAATGTTTCGATCTGCAATAAGTTTCAATCGACCAGCATGATCTTTCTCTACACAAATAAAATACAAGTCTCCACCTGCACCAGCAGAAGTTGTAATAAATGGCGCTGTCTCTTGACCAAAGAACGCAAAATTCCCCACCACTCCATTATTTGTAGAGTAGTAACAGCGAATCCGTTTGCCAATAGTGAGATCTATCGGATCAGTTACTTCATCAGGATGAAACATTCTTCCATCAAGGTCAATGTCTACAGCATCTATTCTGATATTTTTGGCTTCAGGAGAATATATTTCAATTGTATGAAGAGAATCTTCAAGCCCAGTTTTCTCGAAAACAAGAACTTGATTTATAGCCGAACTACTATAAAAAGAAACATCGTAAGGAGTACCATCAATAGATATTTTTCCAATAGTGGTTGAGTCTGAATGAGTCATAGTTATCAGCCTGAGTTTAGTGCCTTTAAATGTAAAGGTAGCTTTCTTGTTAACTGTATTATTGGAAGCACTGAATGAATTGTTGTAGGAGCCAGTTTGTCCCGAAGGGTATCTTAACCATCCATTATATATTATCTCTGAACTTGAATCATCATACCTCTTCCATCTATCTTCAGGGGCAGTCAACGCATAGCCATAAAGATATCCTGACTCATCAATATCTATAGCGTCCATGATGAAGTTGGTACGATTATGTCCTACCGTAATTGTAACTGTGTGAAATCCAAGAGGTAAGTTCGTTTTTTCATAAACGATTGCATTTAATACAGCAGTGCCCGATTTGTTGGTATTAAAGGATTCAGTTACACCATCTACAGTAATCGTATTATCAGTATGTCTATCTTGTGCAAGGTCAGATATGATCCTAACTTTCGTTCCATAAAAAGAAAATGCAACATAATTGTTGTCTGCAGCTCTGGTTGTTACGTTCACACTGCCATTATAGTAATTTGTGCTGGTTACCCTGTACCAACTTCCTATATACTTTAAACCAACATGTGTGTCATCATAACGTCTCCATCCTACATCTGGTTCTTTTAATTGATCTCCTACTACTGCCATCATTTCACCTCCTTATATTCAAATACTGGACGAAACCCAATATAATTCTGAGATGCTGCGGTTCCTGTAAAAGCAACACCTCTATTGTCATCTCGTTTCTCAAACCCTCGCACTATTCTGCTTGTTGAATTCGCTGTTAAGACTGTCCCTTTGTTCGTAGTCCATGAACCAAGAACAGGTGTCTCCTTTGCCCAACAAAACACGTTATGGTGATGCCAAACATTATCATCATTAGGTGTAGCCTTGCCACCCAAATTGGACTTCATAATATATTTGTCATATTCATTATTATTGGGGAATGCTCCCAATCCTCGATCCGTCATCACTAAATTTCCATTTGCGTCTGCATATCCTACCCCACCACTTATACTGCGTACAACACCTGAGACACCACCAAAGGTTTTAGGCAATCCTTCAATAATCTTATTTGCATTCATTGAATCCCAAGTGACAGTATGATGTCTAATGCGATCAGAGATTAAAAGACCTTTATCTACTTTAATAGCGAACCAGTAGTAGTTGTTCAAACTTGTAGTACCAACCAACCCATTTACAGGTATTTCGTTTATTCCTAGACTGCCATCTATAAATTGCTCTCCAGAAGAATCATATCTCCATGCAATATAGTCGCCAATCTCCATATCACTTATATTCGATCTCAATACTCCTATAGTCGCTGGAACAGCCATAAAATCACCCCCTACTCACTCTGATTCTATCTAACTTTTTATATTTCGCTTTTTCAACCTTCTGACTTAGCACCATCCCTGTTGGAGTATCCAAGGCTCGTTCCATGTTCAATTGATATAGTTTCTTTAAGCCTAGTGAACCCGAATCACTTTCAATAAAAGGATTACTGTATTTATCCTTCTGATTAAAATCGTCTATGTAAAAGTTCGAATATTTCTTTTCAGCAAAAATCTCAATTTTCACCTTTGCATACTTTGCAGGCGATTTGGACACAGCGCTATTAGCTGAGACTTCCTCATACTCCAGCCACTCAAAGCCGTCTTCAGATGTACTCCAGTAAATCTTGTATGCTGCGCCCCCCGTAACATCTACCTTTGCAGCCACACCTTTAAATGATGCGATCTTATCCTGAATTCGAATCGCGGTGGACTCCCAAGATCCAATAGCAGGATAGATTGAATTCCCGTCCGCATCATGACCCAGTTCTCTTAATTTCAACCTCTGATCCTCAACTATCGTATCTTGAAAAACACCTACAGATAGATCTATATCCAGTGTAATTTCTTGAATTGCCATATTTTCACCACCTATCTCATATCAAAATCCAAATCAACGAATATCCCAGTTTATGATCCCTGCATGATTTGCCTTCAGCGGGGCTATGATTCGATCTACGACAAACCCATTTTTACGAATAACGAGTTGCCCAGGCAAGTCCAGGTTAGAAGAAATTTTTATTTGAAAGAATACGGATTCTTTTAAAGGCAGGGAACATACACATTGAAAATTAATTTGTGCATCATTCAGGTTCATTGTTTTTTTGTAACCAAAGTTAAAACATTCAATCGTATTTCTGAAAGCCCCTGCTTGCCCTGAAAATCCAGCCATATTCGCTTCTGAGGACCCATTCTTGAATTGAATGATGTCATTGTATACAAACGTTCTCCCGGTTAAAGGGTACTCCTGCTCCTCACATTCATAAGATATGGAGTAACGATCCGCATTAATGTGAAAGACCCCATTCGCAACATTGTAATAAACTTGGGATCCTTGACCCATCAATCCGAATAACACCAACTTCTCTTTGTTGATGTCGTAAAAGCGGTGTGAATGTTGTGTCTGAAGATCATACTCACTCAGATACGTTCCATCATAATAATCGGCAATCCATATATAAGCTTGAGATACAGGTGAACGAGAGTACTGTTTCTGACCTAAAATCACAGTTTTTCCTCCTCATAGATAAATAAAAAGACAGGCTATAATAGCCTGTCCTCTTCACTAACTTTCCTTAAACGTAACGATATGAGATCCGTTTCTTGAACTCTTGTTTACCACTACGAGCATTCAAGGGTACTTCGCATTGAATAGACAGCGTTACATAGTTACCTGCCGCATCTTGTTGATTTCCATTATTATTAACTCCCAAAATCTCTTTTGCCCCCGGTACTAGTGGCGTTGCATAAGGTGTTCCTGAATGATCCACCGTTGTTTTCCCCGTAGTCCCAATAGGCTTCGAAAAGTCTTTACCTACACGAGAGCTCTCTTCATCCAAATCATTCTCACCAAGCGAGTCCACTTGCACATGAAACCAGTTGTTTTTAACAGCTTCAATATCATGTTTAACCGTATCACCAGTGCCCCCGTCATTATCTCGTGTTGTAAAGGTACAATCCTCCATTTTGGACACATCCGTCGCACCACCTCTGTTATTCCATACATTAAAAATACGAATTTCACTTTTGGTATCTGCATCAATAACACCATAATCAAACGGTCCTACAATCTCCTTGCTGTGTGTTGCGTCCATCCATGTAATAATTGGTTGTGTCATTATAATCAATCTCCTTTTTTTATGTTCTTATCGTTAATTGAATTGTAAGATGTTGAATATCAAGTCCTGCTTTGATAATTTGAATCCGAAATAAATCCCCTGCCGAAACTTGTTTGTTACTAAACTTTGCCTTTTTGTTGTCAACATGAGCTAGTGCATTAAACTCCAATGGAGAGTCCATGATATCCACCCAGTGGATCAGATCTCTGGATTTCTCAATTCTGATCTCCGTCTCTGTTTCTCCATAGACACCACAAAAACCCTTCACATCCAGGATCTCTCCATGGAATGGGAAAGGAGCTACTACCCCTATGACTTCCTGAAAGACATAAGACTCTTTGCAAAATACAATTACTCGGTCTTGGACTTCCACTGGAATATCGTTTAACTTCAAATGCTCGGCTATACTCATTAAGCCATCCCTATAAGGATTAACTACCTGCAAATTCTGGCCAAACACATCAATTTCAATCCAGTTGTTTCCATCATAACGATATCTTTTGCCGTCCTTGTAGGTTTGGACCGTCCAGCCTGTCTCAGGAAAAGGGTAGGTGTCCCGCAGTTCACGAAGATCCGAAACCGGACTTTTATACACGAGTCGAGTCGTTTGATAGGCATCTTTCGCTCGATTAGCAGCTTCTAGCGCTTCATCAGCTGCCTGGTTGGCATGATCTGTAGCACGCCGGGCTTGGCCTGTCTGGTCTATGGATTGCTGAATGACTTCTTCTACTCGTTCCATCGCCAGTTGCGTCTCATCCAGCTTACGCTGTGATTCTTCTATAAAATCTTGCAATGTTTTGATAACATCTGGATTTCGTGTAATCATTGCATAGATTCGTGAAGCAGGATACATAATGAGTCCTCTACCTTTATAGCGACATAGATGAACCCTCCCTTCTTGAGAAGGGTGAAATTGAATGGTACCCATGCCATAATGAACGAGAAACTCATTCTCTGCCAACTTCTGCTTTTTCTCATATACATGTTGGTCAATTTCAACAAATCCACTAATAACCACCTTATCGGTCGATGAAGGGATTTCAAGTAAAGTGATCAGGCTGTTTATGACAGGTAACGAATCTGTCCGATCCACAAACGGATCTACTGCATCCCCTTTACGGGCAATAATTGTGAGGGGATCATTATACTGCAGATGTGTATGTAAATTTGACAATAGTTCACCTCCTTTCGTTTAATACTCAGTTTGTATATACATTGCTGCTTCCAGTCGTGATCCGGGCCGAAGTCCCCAATGATGTGGTAACTGTTGAATTGACACTGCCAATGGCTTTAGCACCTGCAAATACGGTCGTACTCCCTGATGCAACTCTTCCCTGTCCACTGCCCGATGTGGAGGGTCGTATGTTCATATATCTTGTTGAACCATTACTCGTCGGTACAGCAGGACTTGCCGTCCATGTATCTGGAGAAGGGTCGTTCACACAGGTAACTGCCCGTCCGTTCACATACACAGTGGAGTTGGATACCGTCCCCGACGATGATATGACTGCATTGGTGCTTCCACTACCTCCTGATGTCCAAATTCCACCTCCCCAGGCCAAGCACGAACCTGTTTCTTCGTCCCTAACTCTACAAAAAGGTTCTATCCAATTTTCGATGTCATATGTTACATGCCCACTTTTAGTTGTCTGACTTACACTTGAACCGTTATAAGCTACTTCAGTCATATAACCTCCTACTGTAACAACTTAAATTGATATCTGAACTGGATTCGTGCATCTCCACGAACACGCAAAATATTTTTCCCCACAGACAAACTTAGGAATTGATCGTTAAAATCCTTATATCTATACGTTACAGGAAGAGAGGATTCTATATGTTGTCTGTCGTTATCCACATACACTTCCTCATCATGCACCAGATTCTTGAAACGAAATACTTCAGCATGCTGTGACTGATTGTCAATCTGAAAGTCACCATTCCCTTGCTTATGAATCCAGATTTCGGGATTACAGATCTGATCTCCTTTATTGAAAATCACAAGAACCGGCTCAAACGAAAAAGTGATTTCTTTCAATTTCGGTGATTTGCTCAAGTCACTTGTATCAAATAAGACACGATACATAAAATGGTGCTGATCGACCGCTGTGTCTTCATTCAGTCCAGGTACAGTTCCATCATTGATGCACGTTTCCCAAGAACTCCATTCCATTCCATCCATCGAATGTCTCGTCTGTACGGTAATTCTGGAACTCTCCGTACTAACTTCACTAACCCAATTTACCCGACTTAATACGCCTCCCGATTCAATAGGAATCTGAATTGAAGAAGATACATAATGACCTTTTTGATGTGTTACTGACAGCCAATTAGCCATATAAACACCTACTCAATCTTCCCAAAAGGTCGAAACCAGGCAGCTGAACCGATTTCTTTCCATTTTGCGATTCGATGGGTGGACCAGACTGCATTCTTGTCATACGTTGTTGTTCCATCAATCGTAGTCCATATCGGCTCTTGATCACCGGACTCTCCTGCCTGGATACATATGTAGTATCTGCCGTTATCTATTGAAGGCAGCACCATATCATTTTTCTGATACAGGGTGGTTGAAGCCCATTGACTTGTTGCCCGAATATCCTGAAATTCAGCCCCTTCTGATATTGGGAAAACAGGTTCCCGATAACCGGAGTATCCGGACTGGATGCATTGATACACATGACCATTATCCACCGTTGGCACGATGTAATCTCCATTTTTGTAAGAATGTACACTCTCCCACTCGGGAGCAGCTTTACCAGTACGTGTGTTTACCCAGCCATAATAACTGCCGTACACGCAGTTGGCATTACGTAGTGTCGCATTTTGCAGATAGTCCCCACTAACAGGGATGTCTGTTACAAAATCATCGGATATCTGGTCCAACTTTTGAAAGTTTTCACCCAAATCTCGAATGGTGTTCTCAATTTCATCTGTAAATGCTGGTATTTTTAATTGAAGCTTAGATGTGTTTGTTGACATAATTCTCTCCTTTCCGAATTCAGTTCAGTTCAATCCATGTAGTATATTGGGGGTAATCGCTCCATTTAGGTCGTTTCGTATTTAGGGTGAGATGACCTTCTGAATTCACAATCACCGACTTGGAATCTATACCTGTTTGAAAAGTCGGTTTCCACTCATAGATCCGGTCTTTCCATTCATACGTTCGTGTTGTCATTACCGGGGAGTAGGCATACGGTGAATCACACCTGAACGTCAATGTAATGTAACCTTGCCTCAGTCCATTGTGTATAAGTGTTGCTTCATCTACCACGAGTGCATAAAAAATCCTTTCAGGATTCACCCCTTCCTCGGTAGTAAATGTTAATTCCTGATAATAGTCATGCTGCGTTAACCATCTCGCCACTTCCCTGATCTTGTCTGAGTCCCAACTCTCTTCAAATGCAAAAGAGACCGAGAATTGCAACGGTTCAACCTCAGTCCTCATAAAATAAGGTTGATCCCTTCCCTTGATTTTCTCTTCTACAATAGTCCGGGAAGGAGCAAAATTTTCTTCCAACATACCGCTGTTAAGATTAACGTTAATGATGCCAAAATCCACAGATTTTTGGCCTGCATACGAAAAATATAGTGCATCCCGAATGGTTATCGTAATCACCTCCTTTCCAGATCTACTATTAATTCAGGTCTATACGTTGGCCGTTAATTTTAATATTGCGATTAGCTTTAATTACAATATCACCATCGTTTTTCATATGAATGGTTGAACCGGCTTCTGTTTTGAAAATAATTTCTTTACCAGTTACTTCAACTGGTCCGGATTCAGACTCCATAATCACTTTGTCATCCATGAATTTCAGACTTCTTCCTCTTCCATTGGATTGTGCCGAATATAACAGTTCGAGGGACCCATTGGGTTTGGTTATTAGACCTTTGCCGTATTGCCTTGCGTCTCCCTCACCCATACTGATAATCGGATAGGCTGTCTGTCCATCTCCTTCAAAATACAGCTTCATTTTGGTCTTGTCTGTCATTCCATAGACCATCACTGGCCAGCTGGTTACATCCGTTGTCATTTCACCAGATTGACTGGCATTACGCCAATATAACTTACGCCCATCCGATAATGCTTTATGTGTACCCGTTCCCGCCTCAACCATACTCGTCAGAAAGGTTAACTCTTTCCCTTCAATCTTGATGTAGTTGGACCATCCCTGTACTGCCGCGCGCGTCAAAGTCGAAACTTTGCCAGACACGATTGAACTTATGAAACCATCCTCTGCCGTAACCATCGTTGCGGCGATCAGTTCTGCATCGATCGCTCCCGCACCTACAATGTCCCATTGATTCATGAATATCTTACGTTGCTCCGAATCAATCAACAGCGTGTTTTGATTATCCGTTATCTTCAGCTTTTTGAATTTGGCAGTACCGTCCATGGCAATGGATGCAATAGCATCTTCAAACTCTTCTGCGCCAGCCCAGAATCCTTTCAATGGGAACATCTTCATCACACCTGCCCCATCTCGCAAGGTTAGTGATGATCCTTCGATCTGGCCATCTTTGAACAAAGAGTTTTGAATCTCTGCTGAATCCGCATAGAGTTTATTCATCCAGACATTGCCGTAATAATCTGCATGAAAAGGAGCTCTCGCCCATACACTGGACCCGAGAGCCAAACCATTTTTATCAATTGTAAAGACCTGATCATCCACGCCAGCTTTGACAAACAGATCTCCATCAAGCGAAGTACCAAATGTTTTATCAGCAATCCCGTTACGAAAACGTTCGATAATGAATCCTTCATCCGCTGTCATAGAAACGCGATTAACTTTGGTCGTATCATTACAGTTAGATGAACCGTACCGGTTCAGGAAAAATCCAAAACGATCCGGTTGTTCCGAGAGCAATCCGAGCTTCACAACTTCACGTCCACAACGGTCATCGACCATCAATCTGGACCCCTCAATGGTAAACACACCTGTTGTATCGCCTATCACAACCCGCTGACCCAGAATAATCTTGCCTAGCACCATTTCAGCAATCAGTCCATCTGCCGTAATGGCCGTTTCATATCTCAGCCCCCCTGATCGTGTCAGGCCAAGTGCACCGTTTGTCAAACGTAGAAAACGTAATGGATCATCCGGATCAGTAATAGTAATCCCCTTGTTATTAATATCCACTGTGTTGTTAATGGACATATTGATTTCATTCGTAACCTTATTCCAGAATCGGTCAAACAGCTTACTCATATCAGATGAATCAACAACAGCTTGACCCCATTTTGTCTTATTGGTGTCAACAACGATTGAGGTATTCTTGGTCTCATTTAGAAACCTCTCAATTCGGGTAGATTCATCATTTACATTTTTAATGTTGGACAACGTTAGACTGATGGAAGACGAATCATAGTTATATTGAATCTCACTAATACGGGCGGTCACACCAATACCAACTGATTCATATTTTACATTGACATAATCCCCAAGATTGAGTTTATCCCAGTTAAGCTGCTCCTCCACAATTTCCAGAAAGTTAACAATATCTATATCCACAGATAGTTGAGGTACCTGTAGTTCCCTAAATTTTTCAAGAGCTGCCTCGTACAGATCCTTTTCATCAATGTACTTGTCTTCATTAAATTCTCGTTCAATAACAAAGTAGTTGAGCTCCTGTAGTTGCTCTGAGGAAAAGTTGTTCTCAGCCGTTAATAAGGTCTGTAGCTGTGTAATTTGTTGCTTAACCGCCATAATCTTGCTGTTCAGGTTTGAAATTTCGACCTCTTTCAGGGAGATCTGGTTCTTTTTCTGATCCAAACTATATCGATCCACAATGGTAGCTTCATTGGAAGAGGTCTCGTATTCACTCAGGCTTATAGTGTTCACCTGAATGAAGCAACTTGCTGCACCCCCGTTTAAACTTACCGTAACCGAATCAGTTCCCTTAGATCTGGTTAGCATCGTCCATTTTCCAGATACTGCATTGACCCATGTTCCATTCACTGAAACGGATACTCCAGCAGCAGGCTCAAGTCGCATCATGACAGCATATGCATAATCTGAATTAAGTTTAAACGTTCGAGATGAGTTGCTCGAATGAGTATATTTTTCCATAAACATTTTATCAGCGAACTGTTGGGAAAGTGTCACTTCTTCCAAAACAGCCTCGTCGTTTTGTAACTTGTTCAGATCAATCTGTAATGGAATCAGATCCTTTTCATACTGTTGGAGTTGATCCAGGTACTTATTGAATTTCTCCTTGTTAGACTCAACCAAGTGATTGTAATCAAGTAAAGCATGGCATAGTCCATCAGACATCCAAAGACTTGAGGTAATGACTTTACGAGAAGAATCACGTTCAAACGGATACAACCAGTAGCCGAAATTCTCAATATAATTCTGTCCTGTAGGATTGACTTTCTGAATTCCTAAACCATCCCTGCCGCTGGCATATAATCTCGTAACCATTTCCTCAGCACTTGTCTCTCGATTCATGCTTTTTAACAATTTCCCATAACCCACGGTGAGTCCTCGATTAATTCCGGTCAGTTCTGGCTTGGTCATACTGATTAGTCGTTTTTCTGTATTAAAATGAACAATCGCGTTATATGTCTCTGCTACCGAGAATACAGCCTCAAGGGCACTATTAGATGAAAAATCGAATGTCCTGTAACTTAATTTAAAATCGGCATCGAGATAATCAATGTTCCAAAGCGTATTGGCCAGCAGTTCCGTCAGCACTTGTTCTGCATGATATGATTCTGCAAGATAACTATGGATACGCTTGTCTGACAATTCCCTGGCTAGAGAGTAGCAACGGACGTTTAGCATGTCCGCATCACCCAGATCATCCCCTAGGCTATTTACCGTAAACCACTCTATCTTGGTACCTTGCACCATTTTTACTAAATATCGTTCTTTGATCAGATCTACATTTTTGTTTCTGTGCAAGACATGGGCAATATCCTGCTGGTACGGTATTGAGAATGATAACTCGCTAACATCATTTAAGCGTATACTCATGGAGTCATGACAAATCTCACTCATTTTGCTAATGATCTCCCGATTCGGCTTTGCCAAAAAATATTGGGGCTGTATAGGTTTTCTAAGATAGTCTATAACACCTGGCAATGGCTTCACTCCTTTCTTCAATATAAAAAGGAAGGGCTTCTGCCCTTCCCCTAAATGGTTCTCCACTTTAATTTGTTATTTAACGCTTCTTCGAATTTTCCAAGCAAGTTCAAACCGGTATCGTTATCCTTAGCCATAATTTCAACTTTATCAATCTGAATTCGGTTATCCGTATTTCCGGCAACTCTATTCTCAGAAAATTTAAATGTACTGAAATCAAGACCGGTTTTGATTCGATCTGTGATCCCGCGAACAACATCTACAATCTTCAGAAGATTGGATGTATCCGATTGATTCAGAATCAACTCTTTCTCATGGGCAAGCAGGAATTTACCACCTGCAAATGACGGAGTCATACCACCAGTATTCGCTGAAAATATATTTAGCTTAGCCAGTTCCGCGAAGCTATTGTCAGGAAATTTATATTTCTCCCGATATCCCTGGTTCTCCTCTTGCAGTTTTTTGAATTCCTTTTCCAGTTGCTGATATTTATATGAGTCTGAATTATACAAGGCCATTTCTTTTCGAATTTTTTCAGCCTGATCCTTATTACTCAGATAATGTGTCCATGCTTTTCTTGTTTCCATCGTGCCTTGAATTTTAAATTCATTGGCTGATCCACTATTGTTGTTCCCTTGTGATCCTGAATCGGATGATGAATAGTCTCCTGCTTTAAATTTCCCTTTGCCTTCCATCGATTGCTGAAAATTGTACGTCATGTTCTGCATTTCTTGAGAAGTCTCAAATGCATGCTGTTTAATGCTAGCAAATAATTCGTTATACCTGTCGCCTATTTCGGTTAATTTTGCACTGACGACTGCAGCATCGTTACTCATCAACCCTTGCTTCAAATCATAAAAATATTTCTGGTCCTCAAGGATGTCCTTGTAATAACGTTCTGTTTTCTTCTTCTCATCATCCAGATTAGCTAGCGTTGTCTCATGAAGATCGCTATCTTCTTCTTTTAGCTTATCTGTATAATTCTTATGATCGTCAAGTTGGTCCTGTAGTCCCTGCTTAACAAGCTCTCGTTCACGATCACGTTCGTATTTAGCGATTTCTTCATTTACGGTTGAGAGTTGCTCTGTCAGCTCTTTTCGTTTTGCCTTAGCCTCCATAGAGTTATCCAAAGACAAAACGTTAAGTTTGTCCACAAGTTTCTGACGCTCGTTCTTTTTTTTGGTCAACTCTTCCTCATAATCGACAGAAGAATTTTCACGATCCAGTGCTTTTAGCCGTGCATTAATGTGTATTTCGAACTTCTTCTGCTCATCATCCAGATGTTTATTTCGCTCTTTATGGCGTTCATCTTCAGCTTTCCGCTGCTCATCAATGGCATCGATAGCAAAGTCGCGTTGCTGCTCAATGACTTTTTTGAAATCTTCAATAATTTTGTCTGCGGCATTCTCACGCAATGCTTTTAATCTCTCATTTACGTCACTCATAGCTGAATTGTTGTCTATTAGCGCAATGTTTAAATCTTTCAGCGTATTGGTATATTTAACGGTCTGATCGGCGTTTAATTTGCCACCTGAAAGTAGATGCTCTACATATTTAATCTCTGCTTCTGTGATACGGTTCTTCTCTTGTAGAACAGGAATCTGGCTTGCAAGTTCCTTATTATATTCTGTAGATCCTTCCGTCATGGTCTTCAATTTTGCATTTGAAAGAGAAACTAGATGATCTTGTTCCGAAAGCTTGTCATTATAACTTCCGATATATGAATCTATCACTTTCTCTCTTTTAGCATAAATTTGAGATTCATCCTCTACATTATTTGATTCCAGATCTGCAATTTGCTTATTATACGTTTCTGAAGTTATTTTCTTATCTTTAAGCAATTGCTTAATCTTGGCTATCTCTTGCTCTCTCAATTTAATTTGTTGACCAACATAACTAATTTGTGATTGTTCTTCTTTGCGCCATTCATCAGAATTAATGTATAACATCGATTGTTTACTTGTAGATTTTGCGATCTTTGTCTGTACTTTATCGATTGCCAATTCGTAATATTCAGCCCAGGAATCGATTAGCTTGTACCGTTTTTCGATTTGTAAGTTTTGGAGTTCATTAATTTCCTTGATTACTGCTTCTTCTGCCTTTTTCTTTTCTTCTGACGTTGCCGGTATTATTTCAGATGTACTTCCGACACTCTTTTTTGTTGAAGGGGCAGCGACCTTAGGGGACTTTCCCTTAATGGTGTCATAGTTATTTAATACTTTTGGAACGTAATCATAGGTCTCTTTAAATGGAATTTTATCCATATTTCCATTTTTAATCCATTCATCAACATTACCAAACCCCGCATTATACGCAGCTAGAGCATGCTTAACGTTCCCTTTGTATCTATCCAAGAGAAACTTAAAGTACTTGGTGCCCCCTTTGATATTCTGCTCAGGATCAAAACTATCTTTCACCCCAAGATCTTTAGCCGTAGGAGGCATTAATTGCATTAACCCTGCCGCCCCTGCTGGAGACTTTTTATTAGGCTTAAAATCGCTCTCTGTTTGTATGATAGCTGCTATCAATTTTGGGTCAACATTGTATTGCTCAGCATATTTGTTAATGTAGTTTGCATACTTACCTGAGTAACTCCCTGAAGATTTCATTGTAGTAGGAACGTTCTCAGAAGCAATATCATCTGATTCCTTAGTTGTTTTTATCTTGGTAGATATTAACTTCTCAGGATTTTGAACACCTTTCTTCAGAAGGTTTATCTTCTTCTCAATCAGAGAGTTTTCCTCCATCAAAGATTTTCGATATGCAGCTGAACTGGTTTCCATATTCTTTTGTCTGTTGTGAAGATCATCCAAGGCTTTATCTACACCTTGAATTTGTTTCTGAAGTTCGGTCAGAACCTCCGTGGTTTCTGTATACGTGTTATTGACTTGTTTGGCGGAGTTTGCAGCCTTATCAGACGATCCCGTGTTTTTCTCATTACTAATACCCAATAAGTCTACTGAATCAGTTAACTTATTTATACTAGCCCTTGCATCAAAAGAACGTTCCAAAAGTTCATTAAAAGGAGCTATAAGTTTCTGAAGCTCCTTTTCAGACTGATTTAGTACTGCTTGATTTTCTATTCCCTTTTCTGTGTAATCTTCAACTTCAACGTCTGCAGCAAGTGTTAACCGTACCTGAGCTTTGGCAGCATTTAATTTTGCAAGTGTCGTGAGAGCATCAATCTCGATGCCCCAAGCTCTCAATTTACCCACGAGTGCTTGGTTATTATTGATCAATTCCTGCTGTGAAAGCACCCCTAACGTTTTAATATAATCTACTTTTGTTTTCTTCAAGCTCTCCAAGGCTGATTTCTCAATTGTATAGCCATCTTTGGTTTGTTTCACATGCTTAGCAAGTTCGGGATACTTCAGAATTAATGCATTCATCTCATCTGCTGACAGAGACTGCCCTTTGGATAGGTCGTGAATAACAGAGTTCAATTTGCCAATCTCTGAGGTAACACTATTGACCTCACTGGTGAATTTACTTAAATCGGTATTTACCTTGATAGGTTCCTCTAAAGGTGCTAAATTAATCTCCGCGATTGCTTGATTAACTTTATTTAACGTATCTATAGTCATATCACCAATGTTAGGCAACTGCTGTAGAAATGTCATTGCTTCTTCGGGTGTTTTAAATTCTTGATTCTGGAGGGCATTGAATATTTCTTTTGCATCGTCTTTAATCGCAAAAGCCGTAGCTTCACTCTGTGCTGCCATTTCAACATAGATATCGACAAACTTTCGAGTTGACGCCTTAACCTCGGTCCCTTCTGCTTCTTGTAGATCTATGTAGCTCTGATAAGCTCCTTTGATTGCATCAGATTTAATATTAATATCTTTTTGGAATTCTTGGTTTAATTGATCTAGTTTCGCTTTCTCACTTTCAAATTTATTGGCACCAAATTCTACATTGTACACCGTTTGATCGTAATCAGCTTTACTATAATTCTCTGATCCTATTTGATTATAATATTTCAACAAATTTAGTTGTTTATTGTAGTTAACATCAATTGTCTCTACTAAATTCTCTTTATCGTTAATTTTTTTTTTATTACCAGCTAATCTTTCCTCAATGTCCCTTGACTGTTTGTTATATGCCAATTCAGCCTTGAATCTTTCGTTCTCAATTTCTGTCTCTAGTTGTTCGATCTTCCCTTTAATGGCTTCTGTATTCTCACTCAGAGATTTAGTCTGACCGTTAAGTGACTGAGTTGTAATTCCGTATCTGGTAGACAATTCGCTTTCAAGTTGAACAAGCCTTGTTTTTTCTTCATAATTAAGCGATGCCTGGTTTGAGAGTTCCTCATACTCTACTGACAATGATTTCAAACCATTAAGATCGTATACCTTCTGATTCAACGCTTCTGTTTGATCAGAAAAATCCTCGGTCGCTTGAGTCGCGTTTGAGAACTTATTCATTAACCACTCTAAACCAGTCCCAATTATCGCAAACACAAGTCCTACACCAGTGCTAGCCAGTAATGCCTTAAAAGAATTTTTTAATATAGTAAGACTCATGCTCAACGCTTTGGTACCCGCACTCGCTGCAATAGTTGCAGCCGGAATTCCCATTAAACCAAGAACGGCCTTCGCAATCTCCACTACCAAAATTCGTAAAGACGCGCTTAACAAACCTACTGCCATGCCTAAGAGACCAAATAATGAAAAGCTACTATTTAGTTGAGCCATCCAGTTCAGTAAACCAGTAACAAGTGAAGTAATGGTGATAATGCTGTCTGATACCAATGCGTTACCCAGCGCAAGTGTGAGTGACTCCCAAGCGGTCTGCATATTTTGAATTCGTGCGCCGAGTGATCCCATATATTGCTCATTATCTTTCATAGCCGCTCCTTGGGAATGAAGGGCTGATTCCGATGCATTTACTGATGTTTGCCAATTCTGCATCAATGCAGTAAATGTTGTTGTCTGATCTTGTCCAGCCAAGCTGAAAGCCGTATTTTGTTGCTGAGCTTTCGTTAACTGATTCCATTTTCCCGCCAGCTCATCCAATACCGTGATCACATCTTTGTCAGCTTTGGAAATTCCTACGGATTGTAGAGCTCCGGCAGATTGTTCATCTGAGCCAACTCTAGTGTATATCGCCTTCAGACCTCGTCCGACGACATCTCCACTTTCCCGAGTAATACTGCTAATAGCTGCTGTATTTCCCAGTAGCTCCTCAATCGAAACTCCAAAGGATTTGGCTGCTGCGCCAGCTGAAGTTAAGGATAATGCCAGATCCTTACTTGAAACACCGTAGTTCCCACTAACCTCCTTGAGCTTATCTGCAATTCCCATACTCTTATTAGCCTCAATGTTAAATGAAGCCATTGCACCAGTAAGCGTATTTACCGAATCACCTGGTGTCAAGTTGGATATATTCTGAAGCACACTTGCAGCTTTCCCAAGACTCAGTGTATCTGACTCGTTAAACCCCTGATTGGCAAAACCAATTAAATTCCCGTTCACCTCAGACATGCTACGTCCCGTAGATTGAGCAATATGGGTACTACCATCCAACATTCGATCTTCGTTGAATGACGTCCCTATTGTTCGTCCTAACTGATTCATCTGACCATCCATTTGAATGATGGATTGAACTGCTTTTCTTAAGACATCCATGGGCTGAATCAATGAGGTTACATTTCTCATCCATCCCCCAGCCATAGTTGAGGCTCCCTGCATAACTTCACCCAAGGTTTTGATTTCTCCACCTGCTGCAGATGACGAACGCGTAGTTGCTTTAAGCTGCTCATTGACTCTAGCTAAATGCTCCGCAGATGCTTTATAACCAACCGTAGACATCGATGAGTTAAGTGTCAGCATTTCATTGCTTAGAGATCTTAACCCATTGGATACCGTCCCATTCAAACTGTATTTTTGACTTGCCTGAGCAATTCTTTCTTCTGTTTCCTTAATGGAATTACGCAAGTTTGTATCCATTTTTGCATTCTGTTGTAGTGCTTGCTGATGTGCTCGATCTTTGGACTCGTTGTTTCGGCTTGTTTGCTGTTCCAAAGCTCTGCGCGTGGCTTGTTCTTCACTAAGATTGATTTCACGTTGCTGGTTTAAGCGGTTTTGTTGATTAAGTAGACGTTGTTGTTGCCCAACATGCTCCATCACTTTATCGTAATTTTTCACTTCACCGTCGGTATTGGTGTTCACCGTAAGTTGCTGGCCTGCGTCATTTTTATATGTTTTAGAGTATCCTGTAATCTCACCTAGCTGATTCTTGTTTGCTTTACTCTTAGTCTGTGTATATCCTTCAAGTTCTTGTTCTAATCTTTTAATGGATTTGCGTTGTTTGTCATAAGCCGCTGTCTCAGCATCGGTCATATGACGCTGGCGTTCTTGAACCGTCTGAATTCGTTTGTATTCATCTAATGAACTCTGCATCATCAATTGATTCTGGACCATGGTACGATTCAGCCTGTTCATACCCTCTGCATAAGAGTTCATTCCTTGTACAAAACTTTGATCAAAATCCACTTTGACCTCAAGTTTGCTCATCTTATTTGAAAGTTCTCGAAGAGCCTTATTCAAATCTGTAATCACTTGATTGGTATTTATATTTAAATCCAGATCATTCTGCATTAATGAATCACTCCTCTTATAACAAAAAGAAGCAATTCAATGAATTGCCTCTATTCTGCGTATTGTTCGAACTGTTCGCACAGTTGGTCGTAGACATCCGCTGCTTCTCCCTCCAACTGCAATGAACAACTCTGCAGGATTCGGTACATCGCTTGTAACATTGGCATACGTTCAGCAGTGGACTCGATCATCACATGCTCTTCCAGTAACTCCTGCAGCTCTGTTTGAAGTGTTAGTGAATCTCGTGGCACCATGCTGCCGTTTCTCATGACAAAACTGCCGTCTTCATTCTTTAACATGTGTTGCTCTTTCAGCTCTTCCATTTCTTCATGAAACTGCTGATAGTGTTCAACCAACAGTTTTTTTAACCGAGTCCGTATACGGCTTTCCTTGGCTTCCAGCTTGAGCTGGTGAAGGAATACAATGTGTTTTTCCAGATTTGCTTTCAAAAACACTAACATGAGTATTCTCCTTTTATAGATGTATTTCGTTAAATTGTCTCGTCTGTTGATTGTTGCGCACGTGTCACAGCCAACTCAGATACCATTGCTGCCATTTTCTCTTGCAACGCCTTGAACTGTTCTTCAAGCTTTCTAAGTTCCACATCCGGGAACTGTGTTAGTACTTCTTCCATAATTCCGTTATCTAGCAACATGTTGGTTACCTTGATGAGTCTCTCCACATCCAGCTTTCTAGGAATCGGAAGATCTGAGAACTCTTTTAGAAGAAGTGTGTTATACAACCCAACTGTATCTTTGATAACTTGATCCGTAACATCTGTTTTCTGTCTAAGTTGATCGATTAGAGATAAATAATTGGTGTTCACATTATCAATTAGCGATTTCCGAAAAAAGGTATGAATCTGGACTTCATACTGTTGGTCTGTTACATAAATCGTTTTGCGCTGATTGTTTTTTGCATCTAGCGTACTTAAAGCTGCCGCCGTTAATTTTTTTGTTTTTGTCGTAGTCAATATGATCACTCCTGATTCTGATTTAAGGTCCGATTAAAATAAGAACTTCCTGATATTACGGCTCTGTACTTGAGCAAATTATTAATGATATCAGGCGAAACATAGAAAAAGCCGCATGATCATGAATGAAGACACGCAACATTTCAAGCATATGACGAGGTGATATAATTCTGTAAAATGCTCAAGCTACTTGGGATAATCACAGAAAAGGGCTGAACCATTGTTGGTCCAGCCCCATCCTTGCATCTAAGTTTTAGTCTTCCAGTACGTCGATAACAACCATCGCTTTGGAATGAGTATCCTTCAGCACTTCACAAGTAAATGTAAATGGTTGCGGATCGCCCGTTGATGCCATACCAATCGAGAATCCAGGCATTACTTTCAGTTTAGGAATAGTGTACACAGCCTCTACGTCGAAGCCATCTTCATTCTTCCAATTCGTCGTACCTTCAAGAAGGTATGTTCCTGGGAACACATCCGAAGCAACCGTCATACTTTGAGTGGTATCTGGCGCTGCATAGTAATAATCAGCAATAACTTTATCTCCCTCATTGAGAGTGGATTCTGTAAATGTCACAGTAGTACCTGTAATAGGAGAGGCAGTGAGTTTGGCATCCATAGATGATCCGTTTGATGTTTTGAAGAAATGCGCCAACTTGGATGTAAGTGGGGCATGACTAAGTTTGATTTCTCCTGTCTTACTCACTTCAAGAACCTCTTTTTTATGCACGGGTTTGGTTCCTTTTACAAATTTAGATCCTGTAAGAACAGCGAGGGATTCTTTGGAGATCAACGCATCTTCCATTGTCATGGTTACATCTTTCTCGGAATCCCAGCCAATTAGCTTCGGATGCCCTTTTCCACCACGTGCATATACGGTCTGTCCAGCAAACTCCATGGACGATGTCGTCAAACTTTCCAAATAAACGACCGGTTCACCAGTCTTAACATCTTTCAATACTACATCCAAAATTTCACGTGATCCATATCTGCTCATAAAAAAAATACCTCCGATAGTTTTATATAGTTTAATTTGATTAGTAACTCTGCTTGTTAATTTAATGGAGAAATCCAATGTTTTAACTTGATACTTTTGGAATCTGCCCCATGCAATAAAGCCTGAATGTTAACTTCATAATCATCTATTAGCTTCATGCGATTAAACTGATCATTGAATTGAAAGAAATTCAGATCAAATACATTAAGAATGTTGATTCCATTAGCGTTAGAACTCAAAATGGATATCAAATCGGTAAAAGTTAAAGCGTCCTCGGACGATGAACTTTCTTTTAATTCACGCACTCTGCGTTTTCGTGCAAGCATCTTTTCTCTTAATATACTTGCTCGCTCATTGAGTGGATTGAAATCATCATCATGCTTAGTCACTACACAATGTTGAATCTGAATAATTTTGACGATATGTTCCAGATCCGAATAGGACAAGCTGATGTCACCAGCCAGAATACATGAATCTGAATAACTGAATTGAATTGCAACGTTAAGAAAATAATGAAAGGCATTCAGATAAGTAGCAACCAAGCTTTCGTTCTTGCTGTACAATAGTAGTTCGATCAACGTACCATCATACTCGTTCAGTGAAAGGGATGGATAAATATCCTCTATCCTAAGGCTGACCAGATTTAGCTTTTCATTAAAGTTCTCATATCCTTCTTCAATGATTGCATCCAGTGACTTGGGAAAAATATTCAGACCTTGAAATACGATGGGCTTGTTAGCCAGCGTTCGTAATTTGATGTGCTGTACATTCATCAAGCAAAATCCAGCATGCGATAGGCAATGCTATCCCCATAGTAGTTAGAATTTATATCCAGAACATCCATCTTATTAAACTCCAATCGTCCCAAGCCTAAATCTTGATTCCTCGCGAATAGTTCATCAATTTTACTGATAATAAAATCCGTGCGTAACAGTTCACTATTGGACTGACATAGTTGACGATGAGTGTACACATTAAAACACAGAATTCCTGCTTTATACTGATGCTGAACAGGTAGAATATTCTCAATTGAGATAGAAACTACAGTTTTCAGTACATCTTCATTTTCACCGGGAATGCACCGGTGAGGGAAAACCCGTTTGTATATGTATTGTTTCGGATCAGCTACAATGGATTGTTCGAGATAGTCCGCTGTATCATAAGCTACAGCCTTCATCAGATCCTTTGACGCAAGCAACTTGTCAATAATCTTTTCTCTCGTGCTACTTAATTGACTAAACGTGGATCGAACCATACAACACCTTCTTTTTAGAGTAATGGAGCAGCCCTGACTTGTGTCTGCTTAAAATAACTTTTGGCAGAACAACTAGGATTCATTTCCAATTGACGTCCCCCTTCTAAATAAATGTAAATAGACAGAAAAGGTCCCTTCATGGGAGTCTTTTACCTTGACTATCACTAAACACTCTCTTGAACAAACGTGGAAACCCTTGGTGTGACAGGCTTAGAAGGTATTTCCTAACGAATCGAAGACCACAAAATAAAAAAAGAAAACCATGTTTAATACGACATGATTCCCTTCAGGAACTGCTCATTCAGACTAATGCAAGGTAAGTACGACCCGCTTGATGATATCCAGCTTTCTTGCAGTCCTTACAATACTTCATTCGATTGGACTTGGCCAACATGCGTTTTCCACAGATGGTACAGATCTTAATATTCTCGCCTTTCCATCGTAGGTACTCTAATACAAAATCATCGAAACGCTCCAAATAAAAAGCAATGTTATCATTCTCGCAAGCAAACTGCACTTGTACATTTGTTGAATCAACTCGCTTGCTTCCAATGAGATAACCCTGTTGAATCAGTTTATACACTAACAGCCCTTGATCCTTTTTACTAACTGCCATTTGACTATCACTGTAAACTTCTTTCAAATCGTTATTAACCCAGTACGTACTATTTTCGTTGATAAGGTTGTTGATTTTGCTATATACCAGCATTACAAATGCTAATTTCTCTAAGCGTATGCTCTTTAACCCTTTAATCTTTTGGAGTTCAGCAACCGTTATCGGTATTTTATTAATTTCAATCATTGTACTTTTCTGCTCTTCTTTTCTCTTTTTTATCCAGTTCATAGCCTGATTGATGACACGTCTTAGATACACATCCCATTGAACAGTATTATAATCTGGATAGTGTTGGGTCATAAATTGGTCTAATGACATATAAACTTCATGCTCGCTCTTCCCTTGTTCAAATTCATATTTGACCAGACATGCCAACGTTTTGGTTGGCTTCTTATCCATGATCCCATGTGCAATGGCCTGCTCGGCATGATGACGTTCATTCAGAATGATTTTCAAGACGTTGCTCCTTCACATGCATTTGGGTCATTTTAAAAATTCTTCCTGCGTATTCAATATCGCCCTCCGGGTCTCTAACCGGATATTGGATAATATGATCATTGCTATGCAACAGATTGCGAATAATCTGATCTCCCGACACATCCCATACAAATTGCTTCGATTTCTCCGCATTTCGATAACACATGTCCACAATCATATTGCACAGATCTTCTTCATTATTACAGATCTCCAGCGCCTGCTCCTTAAAGCGCGAAACAAACAACTGCCATCGGGCTGATCTTTCTTCCTTCCTCACCTTACTCTTGCGTAAATTGGTCATATAGCTACGTAATTCTTCGTTATGCATCTGATATAATCGTTGAATCTCTTTATAACGAGCTTGGGAGTATTTTTTGGTACTCATCAATATCGTATGATCAAACGGGCTCTGGGTCTGTTTTAACTTTAACTTGTTGAACTCATCTTCCACTTGAAGGCATAGCCGGTTCATCACAGAAGGTGCCTTGGATACAGGCATTCTCTGTTCATACTGTGCCAGGAACAGTTCCTGATTCGGTGATAGCTCCTTCTTCGAATACAATTCATCAACAGTCAAGCCAAATAACTGCAAACACTTCTGACTCGTTTTTTCTACATAGGTGGTATATTCTTTTTTCTGCTCCGGGTCATTGTATATGAAAAAATAAGGCTTCTTGTGCGCTACCATTTTCATGGCTGACTCATCCGTTACCGCAGCGCGAATATCATACCAGTGTTTCGGCATCTTTTTACATTCAATCCCTTTGGCCTGGTCAATGGCATTTTGCTGATAATGCTGGCCACATTGAATTCGGTACATCATTTCCTGATATTCTGCACTGTGCTCCTCATAATTGGCTAATACATCGAACATGGATGTGATTTTGTTCGTTGTGAAACCGATCAGGTCACCAAAGCTGTCTTTGTTGGCCTGGATCAGATCCTCTTCATCCGGAATTTTTTTGGCAGAGGTTTTCTGCACACACACAATCGCATCTAGCTCTTGAATTGCTCCAAGAATCGTTGCGTTATCCGTAGTCAAAACTTGATCACTATCCATATCTGCACCATTCAGAGAATGCGTCGTCGTATCCCATGAATTCAAGATCGTGACCGTATTCATATAGCGATACCAATGCCGCATTTCATCCGTATTCCGGAAACGAAGTACCTTGATATTGTTATGACAAGTCATTGGAGCCCTGAAGCAAGCCACCCTGTCCACATGGCGTTCATTCCAATAGCTGGAGTAAAACTCGCCTGAACTCAGCAATCCAGTTAAAGGCATGCCAAATATGCTCTGACACAATGTATAGGGATCGCCAGATATAATGCTGAAATTGCCTTTGACTCTCAGAACCCCGATCTTGGCTTCATTCATTCGCTTACGTATTAACATATGAATTTTGCTTCGAACAAAAGGATCATCTATAAGTCGCGGGTCTACCATCAGCCCTTTAATATAATCATCCGGACTATTTCTGTAGTCATTCTCATGAATATGAATTCCTTTGAGAAATAACAGTGCCTTGCGATGGTCCTCACCCAGTACATCTGTAATCGAGTCAATAGTGGGACGAATGAGTTCACCAATCTCGTCATCATCCAATTGAAGCGACTGAATGAACTGATAGTTTAAATGACGCTCATCCTCTAATTCTTCGGGTGTAACCTTCGTAACGCTGAACGTGTAGCCATAATACCCGCAACATAACAGGTAATCGTCAATACTGTTATACGAGCTCCATAGTTTGAGCATGGACGTTGTGAGGATCAGATCTACTTCTCGGATATCCACAGGGTTACCCCAGGCATCGTCCACCATATACTTGCCAGCAACTTGATCTGCAAATTCGTGATAATTAAATGTAAACACCATTCCTTTACAGAAGCTATTGCGAATACAAAATCCACTCGGGATATATGCATGCCCTAGCTCGGTTGCCCATCGTTCACTAAGTGCAGGAGAGATAAGACCGAATCCGTCACTCATGTTCATTTGAATAAGCTCATCTTTTCTGCTCTCAATGCGAGGGTACTCGGTCTCGGTATCATCAATCCGAATGATGTCTGCTCCAAATTCGGTTATGCAATCTTGAACAACCAATACACGTTCGGGATGTGACACAGGTGTGCTAGTACTACAAGCCAATGCCTTATATGCCTCCAGTTTGGCAGGAATGAGCTCCTTATTCGGATTTCTGCCGTTATTCAATCTTTTCTCCAAAAGCGGGTGAATATCTTCACTCACATAGATGACCGTCGAACTTTTGGCTCCACCTGTTGTCGCCAATAGACGCTTGTATTTCTTACCGTTGATGGAGAAGGCTTTTGATGAATTCAGCCGGTCATAGTCTTTATTGTTTTCAATGACTACCAGCAAATAATCTTCGGCAAATCTCAGATTATTCAGTTCTTCATGCAGTTTCTTCATTGTTCTTTTATGTTCCGCATTGGTTTTCAAGGCCTTCAATTGTTGGATCTCCAGCTTGATTCTAGCCAGATCTTGTTCCCTCTCCCTGTAGCCTCGAATACGATCTATAAAACGAAACACTTGATGATTTCCAATAGATGCCACTTCTCCATTAACTGTCGCTTCTTGATAAGTAAGATGCAGATCATAATCCGCTTTTCTAATTCTGGAAGATGTAATTTTATAAACGTATCTCAATCGCTCCTGATATGCATTGCCCATTCCCGATTCCCCCTGTTGCTTCCTGTCCTGATTAAATAAATTATAGATTAGACCCGCACGACTGACGCAGGCAAAGAGGATGATCAGGGGATGAAAAAGGAAGAATATTTGTTCTATTATGGCGAGAAATTAAGGGACATTTCGGGAGTTGATTCATTTCGAATCTGCATATTTCTGCTTCTCTAGCACTATGATAATTTCATTTTTAATGATATAGTGTATTGAAGCGTTTTTTGAGCTGACATATCTTTTAACGGGGCTGGGATGAATGAAAGAAACCTTATCCAATCAAGAGGAAATCGGCTTTTTGTTTAATGTCGATATACTTATTAAGAGCCGCTCAAATGCATTGGCACTGCAGTCCCTGTTGGAGTTCATAAACAAAGAGGAACAAATTGCGGACTTTCGGATTCAATCCGGCATAGAGCTAGGCAAAATTATTGAAGTAACACTCCAGTCCAAGAAGGACTCTTTCGTCACACTTCACAATGAACGTAAAAAATCACAAGCCAACGCAGCACAGAAGGCGTCCGCTTCTACACAGACACCTACCTCACCTGCTCCAGTCAAAACACAGAACAAGCAAGAAACACCTGCTATTGAGAACAAGACCTCCACCCAAACATCCAATGTTTCCGAAGGAAATTCGTTTGATGCGTGGATTGACACGCTCATTAAAGAGAATCGACTCACTCGTATTGTGGTCAATAACAAGAACGGTAAACATCAGAGCATTCCATGCCGGATTTTAAATTTTGATCGGGATACTAGTATTGTGAGCATATACCATGTCGATGAAAAACAGGTATATACGTTCCGAACCAATGAAATCGATGAGTTTCTGTAACTAACTTCATCAGATTAAAACAAAAAGCAACTTGCGTTAGAATGACGGGACATTCTAACGCAAGTTGCTTTTTTAGTTCATGGTTCATGCAGGATTGAACCCTCCGAGATTTCTTCGGCCCGATCAGGAGCGATCCTTACCTCGCTGCCATACATCTAATGCCAATAACAACCATCCGGCAATGAAGGCTACCCCACCAATGGGTGTGATGGCTCCTAGAATCTTGATACCAGAAATACTAAGCACATACAAACTACCCGAGAACACGATAATTCCGATAAACAACAAACGTGCTGCCCACTTTAGTTTCGTCGATGCCCCAAGTTGACCAGCCGTCAAGCCAATAATGAGCAAACCCAATGCATGAATCATGTGATATTGCACACCCGTCTCATATGTAGCTATGGCCGCCGGCCCAATCGTATCCTTGAGCATGTGAGCACCAAACGCGCCGATCGCCACCGATAACATGGTCATTACAGCTCCAAGCATCATCCATCTTCGTTGCATGTAAGTTCTCTCCCTTAATTCAACTACACTTCACTCCTATTATTGTAGCGAATCCACTCCTCCTTTACCAGTCGGGACGAAGCTTCAAAGATTATATGTCTGTTTATACTTAACAATCCTATCCCTGCTCTATAAATTGTAGGAAACAAGCGTAAATCCTTGATTTTTATCGATATTTATGGAAAAGTAAACAGGTATGTCATCGTTGTATTTTAAATGCAAGTTCAAAAAGATTGGTTTTCAGTTCCTAGAAAATGGGTTGAAGCTAGTAATTACTCATCGATTAGGTTAATAACACTCAATACGATGATTAAGGGAGGCAAGTCACAATTATGGATAATCGCGATTCTTATAATTCAGGTTATAACAACACGGATCAAAACCCTAGCCATGCAGATCAATACAATAACAATAGGTATGAAGAATACCCGCCAGATCAGGAGAGACAACCATTAGCACCACTGAAACATTCCGGACCTGGTATCGCAAGTTTTGTCATTGGATTGGTTACGATCTTGGGTTACATTCTGATATTCTTTATTGCCACCATGGCTATAAATGAGTCCATCGGAGTCCTCACCCCGTTGCAAGCAGAAGAGATAGCCTTGCATCCAGCAGTGGTTCTGGCTTCATTAGCCATTCTGATCGGCCTGATTCTTAATCTGGCCGGAGGCATCCTTGGAATTATTGGTCTTGTCCTCAAGAATCGAAAGAAAGTCTTTGCCATGACCGGGACCATATTAAATGGAATGATGATTCTGTTATTCGTTGCACTTATTGTGATAGGCATGAACATGATGTAACGGTTTGCATCAGCGCCTTGTTTCCTTATAATTAAAATGAATAGGTCTACACATAAGTATAATCTATATTTTTTGCCAAAATCATTGTTTTCAAAGGAGATTGACATGTCACGAATCAAAATTTTTGCGGACAGCACAAGTGATCTGGCTCCAGAATGGATCCAGCAGCACGATATCGGCATCATCCCTTTATATGTGGTGTTCGGTGAAGAATCACTGAAAGATGGTGCTGAGATTAAGCCTGAACAGCTATATGAACGTGTCAGCCAAGATGGGCGTCTTCCCAAAACAGCTGCACCTTCCCCCGCTGATTTCATGACGGCATTTCAACCTTACATAGATCAAGGGGATGAGATTCTATATATCAGCTTATCTTCTGAACTTTCCTCTACCTATCAAAATGCACGACTAGCGAGTTCCGAATTCCCGGAAGGTCGAATATCGGTCATTGACTCACAGAATCTTTCATCAGGAATTGCGCTGATGGTGATGAAAGCTGTATATGCTGCCGATAAAGGACAAAACCTGACTCAGATTACACACCTGATTGAGGCGATGAAACCAAATGTACGCACCGAATTTGTCATCGATACCCTGGAGTATCTGCATAAAGGCGGACGCTGTTCGGGCATGCAGAATCTGATTGGTAGCCTGCTCAAGATTCGCCCTGTCATCCGGGTAACGGATGGTAAGATGGCACCTGCCTATAAAGTGCGCGGTAAACGGGAGAAAGCGCTGGAACAAATGCTGAATAATACACTTAGCCAGAAGGATCAGATCGATCCAGACCTGCTGATCGTTGTGCATACCATGGCCGAAGAGGATGCGTTGAACTTGCAGAAGTCTTTGCAGGAACAGATGGGTGCCCGAGTGGAACTAACCACTGCTGGGTGTGTAATATGCAGTCACTGCGGCCCGAAAACAATTGGAATCATCTATAACACTGTTTTATAGTATTACACGCTACATCGTATCGTATTACCCCCTCCTTTCTTCTGGATCTGTATGTGGTTACATCCACTACTTAGACTGGCATACCGATACAACTAAAAAGGGCATTCCGAGCTTAATCGCTCAGGATGCCCTTTAATATTTTGCTAAACTTTTAAATGACCTACGTTCAATCCATTGTTCATTACGATACAGATCAATAATTTTTGGTCCGCAGATCTTCCAAACTTTTAAATACATACCCTTGTTTACGTGCCTCATCAATAATAGAAGCCAGTGCTTCCGTGTTGTCTTTGGATACCGAATGAAGCAAAATGACAGCTCCCGGATGAAGTTGCTTCAGTACCTCCTGATGAGCATATTGTGCACCACGTTGCACATTGGTATCCCAGTCTTTATAAGCAACAGACCAGAACACATTCACATAACCCTGAGCATGACTCTCCGCAAGCGTGCGATTGTTAAAGATCCCGCGCGGTGGGCGTAAAAAGGTCGCTTGTTGACCTGTCAGACGATTCACCTCCGACTTGACCTTCTCCAGTTCCACTTTAAGCTTTTCATTGGAGATGCGGGTCATATCAGGATGACTCCATGAATGATTCCCGACGATATGACCTTCAGCCGCCATGCGTTTGACCAACTCAGGCTGATCTTTGAGATAATGACCTGTTACAAAGAAAGCAGCTGGCACCTTCTTGGTACGCAAAACATCCAGTATGGCAGGCGTGAATCCATTCTCATATCCGTTATCAAACGTGAGATACAATTCCTTTTGCTTCGTATCCCCCAGGAAAATGGCATCGTTATGTTGTAAGATCGATTTGAAGCCTTCCTGATCAATGGAGGGCAGCTGACCGTTTTGACTTTTTTTGAAGCCAAAGTGATATGCTCCGGTAACCGGTGATGCTTCAGTCTGTGCCGGTACCATACTGATGGATAACAGTGCCACCAGTATATATAGAACCATTCGCTTCATTCCATCCGCTCCTGTTCCTGAAAATTCGGTTAGTCGTTTGCACACACGAACACCTTCAGGTAATATGCCACAGGAACAGCTAATGTATGTAAATCCTTAACGATCAAAACGTTTATTTTCAGGTTGTGGAGGAGATTGATAGAACAATTCAAGCAAGGTCTGGGGTTTACCACTGGAGGCAAGCCATTCCCTTACGGTCTGTATGGCACGAGTCTGTCCATCTCCCCGATCACGCCATGTAAGCAACTCGATAACTTTGATAATCAAGGCAGACATATTGTGATTATCCAGTTCAGATCGTTCTGCCCTCAGCTTGTGATATAACGCCTCCTGTTCCCAATCCAGAAGAATTTCATCACCAATGGTTGGCTTCAAAAGGGTGTACGCTCTGTCACAACCTTTACAACGAACTGTGCTGACCTGTTCATCTATAAATTCCACTCGAACCTCCTGATGGCAATCCGGGCATTTGAATCCAACTTGTATATTTTGTATGTTTTCGTTCATGACATTGTTCCTCCTGCGATGTGAGTATTTTACATTATTCCATGCAAAATACTCCTTGGATATATGCATAATGCTTATGTATGTACTACATCTATACCCGATATTTTGTCGATTCACGCTTATTTTGAAGAAATCTGTAAGGTGCTATAATCTTGTAAATATGTTAAAATATTATACATATCATGGTAGGGAAAAGGCGGGATACTCATGGCGAAGGAAGAACGCAATATAACCTGGCAATCATCCAGCATCAACAGACAGGACCGGGAGAAACATAATGGGCA
>Ga0209437_100389_pt1 | contig 42897 bp, 27 predicted proteins | sample AraplaL_Cvi_mTSA_FD_184266 | JGI IMG/M metagenome (GOLD analysis project Ga0209437, IMG submission 184266) | Arabidopsis root microbial communities from the University of North Carolina, USA - plate scrape CL_Cvi_mTSA (SPAdes) (version 2) | ecosystem: Host-associated > Plants > Roots > Endosphere...
CCGAAGGAGAGATGTGCCGTACTGCCTTCCCGCAGCTGTAGTCCTGCTGCAATGCGCGCAGCAGCTTCCCGAGGCTGTTGTTGTATGCCGAGCTGGGCAAGAGTGATTGGCAGATTCAGCTTATGTAACAGAGTGAGCAGCTCATGAAGCTCATCCCCTGCTTTGCCTTCAAGAATCCACTGGGTGAACAGTCCAAAGGCTACCTTTTCTCCATGTAGCGAAGCATGTGTCTCAGGTAATTTGGTGAGGCTATCATGCAGCCCATGAGCAATCGCGGCATGAAGTGAACCATCGCTAATGCTGCCCACAAGGCCTGCGAGCACAATAATGGCATCGGCAACATCATGGAACTGAGGCGTACTACCGGTTGTATCGGTGGATTCATAGACATCGATGGCGTGCGCTTCAAGAATATCGAGCGCAAGCTTGGCAGTGCTGACGCTGTTTCGGAGAGTGAGGCTGGTGGCGTTGCCACTTAGATTAACGACGAACTCATGCCATTTTACGAGCGTGTCACCGATTCCAGCGGCCAAATATCGTCTTGGTGCACTCGCCAGAATATGAGGATCAGCCAGAACGAGATCAGGCGAACGGCGTAGGGGACGATAGCCTGCTGATTGGCCCTGTTCATCATAGAGCACGGTTAAGGCGGACCAGGCAGCGCAGGTTGCGGCAATCGTTGGTACCGTTACAATGGGCAATTGGGCTTGCTCAGCAACTGCTTTGGACAGATCGAGCACTTTACCGCCACCGACACCAATAATCAGATCAACATCCAGATCGAAAGCTTGCTGCGTAAAAGCATCAATCTGACCTGTTGTAACCTCGCCATGATACAATTGCACATGGAACTTGATCTGATGCTCCTCCAGTGAAGGCAGAAGGTTGGGCTGTACAGCTTTCAACGCAGACTCACCGGCGATGATGAGAACATGCTGCCCAAGCCGTGCAATCCGCGATCCGCTTTGCTCAAGTATGTTAGCCTCGTGTACATATACTGCGGGTGCTTTAACCGTAATCATCGATACACTCCCTTTATAGCTTATTATTCTTACGTTTTAACTTGGTTTTTAATTTGTTTTGATTCTAGCATTGCGATCCTGCAACCACAATAACCTGAACAATCAATACATCCTATACTTCGATTGAAAGAATCTATAGGTAACAATAGAACGGGGAAGTGAGAAATATTCGACTCGCTACTCCTCTTACTGGGGTGGGTTTATTTAATGAAATAGATACGATACAATATCTACTGAATTTCTATATACTGCTTTCGGGATGTATTAAATGGAAGGGGGAGTGTATATGAAAACGATTGGCCTTATTGGTGGAATGAGCTGGGAGTCATCGTTAGAATATTATCGAATTATTAATGAAGAAGTGAAAAATAAATTGGGAGGATTGCATTCAGCCAAATGCATTTTATATAGCGTGGATTTTGAAGAAATCGAGCGTTATCAAGCTGAAGGTGATTGGGAAAGTGCTGGTGAATTATTAGGGAATGCTGCTCAGTCTTTGGAAAAGGCAGGAGCAGAAATGATTATAATATGTACTAATACGATGCATAAAGTGATTAAACATATTGAAGAAAAAGTGACATTACCCATCGTACATATTGCGGATTCAACAGCAAATCAAATTCATAAGTCCCAAATAAGTACGGTTGGTTTACTTGGCACAAAATATACGATGGAACAAGATTTTTATAAAAAACGTATTGAATTTAATAGTATTAAGGTTTTGATACCGAATGAAGAGGATAGAAAAGTTATCAATAAAATAATATATGAGGAATTATGTTTAGGGAAAATTGAGCCCTTATCAAGGGATTATTATAAAAAGGTGATCCAAAGGCTAGTTGATGATGGAGCTGAGGGAATCATATTAGGTTGCACCGAAATTGGATTATTAGTAAAAGCAGAGGATTCAGAAGTTCCATTATTTGATACAACACGTATTCATGCGATTGAATCTGTTCATTTGGCACTAGCCAAATCATTTTGACACAACCAGATAAACCCGTTCTCTGATTTACCTCGGCTCACGAACCCGATATAATAGGGATGGCGCATATTGGCCGGATCACAAATGCAGGTGGGAATCTTTTCCCTCCTAGGCAGAATGGGGACCCGAGTTGAAAACGTTCAAAAAAGTATATATTGAGATCACAAGTATCTGCAATCTGGCTTGCAGCTTCTGTCCGCAGACACAGCGTGCCAAAGGATTCATTGACCCTGAAGTCTTCAACAATATACTGGACCAAGTTAAACCACATACCAACCATATCTATCTACATGTCAAAGGCGAACCCTTGTTGCATCCCAAAATAGATCTGCTGCTCGATGCCGCACATGAGAAGGGACTCAAGGTGAACATTACAACGAATGGTACACTACTGCCCAAGACTCAACATAAATTGCTCGGCAAACCGGCGCTGCGGCAGATGAATTTCTCTCTGCACAGCTTCGATGGGCATGAAGGTTCAACAGATCGTGACGGCTACCTGCGTCATATTCTGTCTTTTGTACACAAGGCCGTTAAGCACAATGTCATCATCTCATTCCGACTGTGGAATCTGACGCAGGATAACTTCACGAATGCTCAGATGAATCGAAATCGGGAGACCCTTGAAGTGCTGGAACGTGAATTCAATCTGGACTTCCGCATTGAGGAAAAAGTGGTTCCAGGCAGCGGGGTCAAAATTGCCCCGAATGTATATCTGAATCAGGACCACGAGTTCCAGTGGCCAAGTCTGGATGCACCTGAAGATGACGGCAAAGGCTTCTGCCATGCATTGCGTGGTCAGGCAGCTGTGCTTGTAGATGGAACGGTGGTTCCATGCTGTCTCGATGGCGAGGGTGTGATTAACCTGGGTAATGTGCACGAGAAGTCGTTCTCCGAGATTATTGAGGGTGAGCGAGCGAACAATCTGGTATATGGCTTTTCCAAACGGGAAGCTGTGGAAGAGTTGTGTCGAAAGTGCGGTTATCGTCAGAGATTTGGAGCCTGACCTCTTATATAAGCAAGCTAGGAGCCATTCAGATCACACATTTGGAGACAAATGTCGTGATCTTTCTTTGTTACTGGGGATTAAAGTCAGAGGTACTTACGTTACAAATGAGCATACCAGAGGTTGATATCAGCATATTGTTCCAAGGACATGGCTTGCAAAAAATGCCGATATGACAGTCATTATGCGATGTCAGGATATATCTGATCTAATGATTATTCTAGTTACCTTCCTTATTTGGTAGGATTAGGTTGTGGGTTGGGCAGAGGTGCACCTCTGACGAACCTTCAGTACAAGCACAGGCTTGTACACGATCCAATAACGAGAGAATAAGGGAGGAATAAAGTAATGAAAAAAATGTTGACGTTGTTGTTGTCTGCTGGTTTGGTTGCTTCCATATTTGGTGCGGTTCCGGCTGCTGCTGCGCCTACAGTTGTTAATTCAACGATTATTGTTCCAGCGGGCACAACTTATGACGGTCAAGGCAAAACATTTGTAGCCAATCCTTCCACATTGGGTGATGGGTCTCAAGCAGAGAATCAGAAACCGGTATTTCGTCTGGAGGCAGGGGCTACGCTCAAAAATGTAAATATCGGATACCCTGCTGCCGATGGTGTTCACTGTTATGGTAACTGTAGTATATCGAATGTAGTCTGGGAGGATGTGGGTGAGGATGCACTCACATTGAAGTCGGCCGGAACGGTCAACATTACCGGCGGGGCGGCGTATAAGGCCTATGATAAAGTATTCCAGATGAATGCAGCCGGAACGATTAACATCAAAAATTTCCGTGCGGATGATATCGGCAAGCTGGTGCGTCAAAATGGTGGAACTACCTTCGCAGTTAACATGACGCTGGATAACTCCAACATTTCCAATGTAAAAGATGCTATTATGCGTACAGACAGCAGTGTATCTCAAGGGAAAATTACGAATACCCGCTATTCCAAAGTACCAACCCTGTTCAAGGGATTTGCTTCAGGTAAAACCAGTCAATCCGGCAATACGCAATATTAAACAGGAGATTGAATCGCTGGAGGTGGTAAAAGGATAAGCGCCACTTGTGATTGCAATAATTTTTGGAATATAAAGCCAAAGAGAGCGTCCCAAGGTCATGGATACACTGACTTTGAGGGACGCTCTTTGTAATGTCGATGTTATCGTATAGTTCTGCCGAGCCAGGTGTCATGATCGAGGCACGGATTAGTTCTCTCCCGGTACTTCAACAATGACCTTTCCTTTCTCAGGGACAGCAGAACCGGTATCAGTAGAGCCCAATTTGTTCATGATCTCGTAAGAGGTTTCTTCAAGCATGCGAGAGTACTTGAATGATACGAGGGTTTGGCCTGCTACAGAAGGGCGAGTTCCTGCTTCGGCAACAGCTTTGGTTTTAATAAAGAAGAGGTCACCGATGGTTCCGGCATTATTGCTGATGTTGGCCTGCCATTGTAGCAGTGCACTTCCATTTCTGAGGACATAATAGCTGACCAGATCGTTATCCTCAATAACGAAGAAATGATCCTTTTTGCCTTGTTCAAAAATGTATTCAATGGATGAATCGACCGGACCCAGAGGGGTGCGAATATCCAGACGTTGTTGTCCCAGTTCAGAGAAGCGTGGCAGATGAAGTGCGGCTTCACGCGCCACAGTCAGATCGGAACTGTTGTATTCTTTTACAATAGTAGCATCGGTAGTATAAATGTAGGCTTCCTTGGCCTTCTGGTTCCACTGCACATTGGCACCAAAAGCTTCACCGATGGCACGGAGCGGAAGCATCGCTTTGCCATTCACGAGAATCGGCGCTGAAGACAATGTCGCACTTTGGCCATTCTTCTTCATTGTTTTACTGTTCGGTGTAAGCACATACTTATCGCCGCCTGTGCTAATGCTGATCTCTTTGGTTTTATTATTGTAGCCAAACGTATAGTTGCCGAGGAATTGAAGCTCCGTCAATGCCACGTACGTAATCCCCTGCCGTATGACAACATCATATTGAGCTTTAACATTGTTGATGTAGGCTGTCGGATTAGGTTTAGTTGCTGCGGCTTCCGCCACAGTGGATGAGAGCAAGGCAGGTGCCGTACCTGCGGTAAGTATCGAAGCGGCAAGGATCATTTTCCCTGTTTTAACCTGCCAAGCAGAATTGTACTTTTTCATTACTATCCATCTCCCTTCTAACGTTTAAGACGCCCTGCATAACCTAAATGTTGCATATTATGGAAAGTTAATTATCAGACTCAGCGCAATTAAACCTTCCCATTTACCCCGAATGCAGCATGATGATTTTTCTGGGCATTGCCACAAATACCCATCTGATGTACATTAGAAGCAATGAAATAAGTTAACCGGGAGCTCAATGAAGTTGGGCTGAGAGAGTGGCCTTGTGCCGCTGACCGTACATCTGATCTGGGTAATGCCAGCGTAGAGAACATGGATTTGCAATATGTAAGGGTGAATTGTGGGAATGAATGTGGATGACAACAGACGACCTCTTTGAACTGTGGTGGTGTATCTGCCAAGGCGGAGAGGGATTAGTTGATATTCCGTATTTTCGACATCCACCTTATACATCATTGTGAGGATTGTATACTGTGCGTAAGGCCTGCCCGGAACCGGGGAGGCTTTTTTTGTTTATTTTTAGAGGTTATTCAAAAAGTCTGCTTTTGATTACGAAGGATGCCTGACGGCATCATCAGCATCGAATATGGAATTCAGCCGAAATGTCCGTTGCTCACGTAGTTTTCCCTACGCTCTGCTACTCCATTTCTAGCTTCATCCCATCTTCTTGGTACTAAAAACCAGTCTTTTTGAACACACAATTTTACAACCCTCACAGGGAACAAAGGAAGGACGTAGAGAACATGGCAGCAATAGCAGGCAACAAGCGATTGAAATTAACGGATATTCTGGTAACCATCGTGATCGCAGTGGTGTTTGGGGTGATTTACAAGATATGGGGACCTACATATGACTTGATGAAACCATTTGGCGTTCACGCGGAGCAGATGATCTACGGTATGTGGTTTATGGCGGGCACGTTTGCTTTTGTTATCATTCGTAAACCAGGCGTGGCTATTCTTGCCGAGGTTGCGGCTTCAACGGTAAGTGCTTTTCTGGGCAGTGAATGGGGCATGTCCACACTTGTGTACGGTCTGTTGCAAGGATTGGGAGCCGAGATATTCTTCGCCGCATTCCTGTATCGAAAAACCAATCTGTTTGTCACTTGTCTTGCAGCCGTAGGAGCGGCAGCGGCTTCACTTTTGTTGGATTATCAGTACGGGTATATTGATTCACTCTCGGCCTGGAATTATACGTTATTCATCGGATTCCGCTTCATCGGAAGCATCCTGATTGCAGGAGTGTTTGCTTATTATCTCGCCAAAGCCTTGGAACTGACCGGTGTAACACGCTCACTCAGACCGGTATCCAAACAGGATTATGAGGCGCTGGATTAGATGAGCGGAGAGGGGAATTCGCAAGCGGTAAGTGTGACGAATCTAAGATGCAAGTTCCCGGGAGAGAAAGCCTTAGTATTTCAAGGCTTGTCTCTTTCTGTTCGTCAAGGGGAGAAAGTGCTGTTGCTCGGCCCAAGTGGCTCCGGTAAATCGACATTGTTACAAATCTTGAGCGGTCTGATACCACGTTCGGTTGAAATTCCGATGAAATGTGATGATATTCAGGTTCCCGTCAAAGCAGGAGTGGTTTTTCAAGATCCGGATACTCAATTCTGTATGTCCTTTACGGATGAGGAGATCGCATTTGTTCTGGAAAATCGAAATATTCCGCGTGAAAAGATGCCAGAGCTGATTGAATATTATCTGAAACAAGTGGGGTTAGCCTTTGAACAGAATCGTATATTGATCCAGTCCATGTCTCAGGGGATGAAGCAGCGTCTCGCGATCGCTTCGATGCTTGCCATGGACCCGGAGGTATTGTTTTTGGATGAACCCACTGCACTGCTGGATGATGAGGGTACTTCCCAAGTGTGGGATACGGTTAAACGGATCGCCAGTGACAAAACGATTATCATCGTTGAACACAAAATAAACGAGATAGTGGATATGGTCGACCGCATCATTGTCTTATCACCTGAAGGAAAGATTGTGGCCGATGGGCCAGCACAGCAGGTATTCACGGATGAACGGGACAAGTTGATGGATTATGGCATATGGTATCCAGGCATATGGGAGGAGCGAGAGCAGCCAACTAAGGAAGAGGAGGGAAGTACTTCTGGAGAGCTTCAAGCGTGTGAGAATCAGGGCATCTCAAGCTTGGAAGCACAGCAATCGTCTGGCTTATCCGATACACCGGGTATATTCCCCATATCTCATGTATCATCCTTATCGCCTGTATCGCCAACCGATCAGCCTGCACTGGACTTGCAGCAGTTCACCGGATGGCGTGGGAAAACACCCTTCATTCAGGTGGAACAGGCCAAGGTATGGCACGGGGATTGGATTGGTATTGTCGGAGCCAATGGAGCTGGCAAGAGTTCATTGTTGTTATCTCTGATGAATATCCTGAAAACAACAGGTCATTATGAGGTGCACGGTCAGCCTTCTGGCAAAACGGAGCAGCTCGCAGATCGAATTGCGTTTGTATTTCAGAACCCGGAGTTTCAATTTGTGACGAACACCGTCGCGGAAGAAGTGGAATTCTCATTGCTGGGGGGCAGGCTTACAACGGAAGAAAGACTTGCCAGGACTCATCATATGCTGAATCAATTTGGACTAATCGACCTGTCCGAGCGCCATCCCTACCAATTATCGATGGGGCAGAAACGACGCTTGAGCGTTGCCTCTGCACTGGTGAGAGAGCAACGAATACTGCTGTTGGATGAACCTACTTTTGGACAGGATGCCCGCAATACGTTCGCCATGTTAGCACAACTGGAGCATTTGCGGAGAGAGGGAACAGCTATTGTTATGGTTACCCATGATCGTGAAATTGTAAAAAGATATTGCACCCGAATCTGGTCGGTGGATAAGGGGAGGTTATGTGATGCAACTGTCGTTTCCTCACCGTGAAACCTGGCTTCATACCGTTAATCCGGGATTAAAGATGATTATTCTGACGATGATGTTTGTCATCGTTATCCTTATTCACAATCTGAATGTAATGGCCAATGTTGCGGTGGCGATGATGCTATTACTGTGCTGGACAGGCCACCCGTGGTACAGATTGATCCTGTACGCATCACCATTCATTCTGGTGTTTATCTCCACGTCTACGGGTATGATGATGTTTGGCAAGGGCGAGACCACATGGTATAAGTGGGGGCTGATTCACATCACCGAAGAGAGCTTCTTTCGCGGTCTACACTTGGGGTTTCGCTCCCTGAGCATGGCGGCGGCTGGGTTACTCTTTGGTCTTACGACCAAGCCGGTACGGTTGTTTTATTCCCTGATGCAGCAGTGGAAGCTTCCTGCAAAATATGCCTATAGCTTTCTGGCCGCGATGCGCATGATCCCCATTTTGCTGGATGAATTCCAGACGCTCCGTTACGCTATTCGTATTCGTGGAACACGGCAGCGCGGTTCTCGCTGGAACGTGTATGGTACACTCAAGCGTTACGCTATTCCGCTGCTGGCACAGAGCATTCGTCGTGCACAGCGAATGGCGGTGGCGATGGAAGCGAAGGGATTCACGGATGGGGCGAGCCGAACGTATTACATTCAGATAGGCTATTCCCGAGCTGATCTGTGGTTTGTATTTTATTATATCCTCACCTTAACAACTGCTTATTACATTGGGCTTACCTTTCCTTATCATGCTACGATGCTGGATGTAAGGTAATACTGGGAAATAGAGAGAAATATATTGAGGTAAACGGTAACTTTTTCTTGTTTGCAGCGTCTATATGGAAATAACTTCTAATGGATGGGGATGAACGAGAGTGAAGACGGGTCCTGACTGGCAGAGATTGGGGTACAAGTGGATTACCATGACTGGATTATCAGCTGTACTGTTGACGGGATGGATGCTGCTGGATTCCCAAAAGGTAGCGCTTGGAGGACAAGCTTCGGTTACAACGCTACAAGCCTTGGGGGCAAGTCCCCAAGGGTTATCAACACAGTTGGCCTACAAACAAGGAGAAGCCGTTAAGCTCACGAATGACATCCCCCTGTTCCAAAACAGGAGGGACGGCAGTGTGGCTCCTGACCAAATGAGAATTGAATACTATACAACAAAAAACGAAAAGTATACGTTGGCATCGGTTCGAGGCGAGTGGATGCAGCTTAAGTCATCTGATCATGGAGACTTCTGGCTGCCAAGTTGGTATGCATTGAAGGAGAGCAGAAGCATGACGGAAACGGCTCCCCAAAGTTTCACGCTCCAATCAGGCAGCAAGCTGTATCTGGCTCCAGATAGTGCTACAACCTGGTCTTTTGAGAAAGCGTTAACAGTTAAGGCTGTTATTGTTGCAAAGTGGAAAGGATGGTATGGGGTCTCCATTGCCCCACGAATCTGGAATAAAGAATCCTCCACGTATCGGCCAGGACTCTTCTGGATCAAGGCACAGGCTATAGAGCAGCGGAAGAATGTGGCTGATGGTTGGTTCCAACAGGATACATCGCTGCCGACTTCGGTTATTCGTCATTTGACGGATATTAAGCTGAACAAGGCAACCACCTCCAAACAAGTGGCTGAGTGGTTAGGTGAGCCCGATTGGAGAGAGAGTTCAGGCAATTTAAATGATACGGGGTATTCAATGAGTATTGGACAGACCTGGAGATATGAGCGGGAAGATGCGCAATATCTGATCACATTCAACAAGAATGGCAAGCTGGTCAGAACTCGCTGGAATCTACCACAGAATGATGGAGATGCTGGCGTTTCTGCTTGGAACATCAGTCGGGCGGATGAATATGGGTTCACGACAAAAATCTATGGCACAACGCTACCGATGACCATCCCCTGGAAACCGGTATGGACTAACCGGGGGGATATTAACTACACTTTTTTAAAAGCAGCCACAGATGATGTACTCCTGATGAAAGGGGATGACGGTGGGTTTAGCGGGGGCTACTACGAAGGTTCCATATATGCCCTTGATCGTCATACGGGCCAGAAATTATGGGGGATAAATGGGGGTTTTGGAAGACAGCAGGCAGAGGTGGATACCACACGCCAATACGTTACAATCTACAACGACTATGACCCTGACAAGAAAAAATACGTGGATCGTATTCGTCATCTGAACTTGAAGAACGGAAAGGTCACATGGACGTACACCCCTAAGCAAAATTTTAGACTAAATGGCATCACCGCTGCGAAAAACGTTGTGGTCGTGGATAGCCCGGTTGTTGAGAGCTCAAGCAACAGTTGGTTAACGGTACTGGACAGTTCAAACGGAAAAACATTGTGGACGCGAAAACTGGCGAAGGGTTATGAATTGTTGAACAAGAGTGCAGATGACCCTTATGTGTTGTATTGGGAAACGAATAAGCTCATCGCAGCCGATCCGCAATCAGGACGAACCTTATGGAGCTTGAAGGCCAAACGATCCACCATAGAACAATTTGGGAATGATCCATATTTTGATGGAATTGAACGTCTTGATCCGTTTGAAACCAGAAATGCTGAAAGATGGCTATCGTTAGACAATCAGTGGCTGCTGCTTGATCTGAACACGGGGAAAAAGCTTGCACAATTTCCTGCTCGGGTAGGACAGAGATTGGAGGAGCTGAATGATGGCATGCTGTTGATCCGTGAGAACAAAAACGGTAATCACTACGGAGAGTATGGAAATTTTACAACCAACCTGTACGATGCCAAGACAGGCAAAATACGGTGGACGCTCAAGGGCAAGATTGAACGAGGACTGGTGGAAGATGATCAGTTGTATGTGATTAAAAATGGTTACCCCGCGGCTTTGAATTATGATACGGGGGAGACGCGTTGGAATGCCAAAGATACGATTGCCACTCTAAGGTATCCAACGAATCAGGGAAGTTATCTGGTCGTTGATGATCAGTTGCTGCTGCCCATGGACGAGAACTGGTTGGTATTGAATAAAAACAATGGGGCATTGTTAGGTCGTGTACATGACGTTGTGATGGGAAACCCGGAGCATCGCGACCGGGATGCGAAGAATGGAATGATCAACCGGATCGGCAATGAAGTGTACGTGGGTTCGTCCAACGGACGTTTTCGTGTATATGAAGCCAGCCGCCTGCAGGAGGCAATCTCACCTTAAAAGCTTGTCTCATAAGGGATGTTGATTTATTATAAATGAACAGGATTGCTCGCGCTCCGGTTATCGGCTGTGCGGGCTTTCTTCATGTGTTCTTGAAGAACCATGCATGATCATTCACGGGAGGACTCTCCATGATCTCATTATATGGTGTAAGCAAACGTTATAACGAGCGCGGTTCCCGTGCAGATCAGGGATTCGAAGCGTTAAGCTCGGTGTCGCTCGAAGTGGGACAAGGCGAAATTCACGGCATCATAGGTTCGAGTGGCGCAGGTAAATCCACGCTTCTGCGGATGCTCAATGGTTTGGAAAAGCCGGATGATGGTGAGGTTGTTGTGAATGGGCAGCACCTGACCCAGATGAATGAGCGCACTCTGCGTCTGGCACGAAGGTCCATTGGCATGATCTTTCAGCACTTCAATCTGGTCAGTAATCGAACGGTGAGTGGCAATGTCTGTATGCCGCTGGAACTGGCGGGTATGTCCCGTATACAGCGAGTCGAACGTGGACTTGAGGTACTGAGATTTGTTGGACTGGAAGACAAGGCAGATCAATATCCTGCTCAGCTTAGCGGAGGACAGAAGCAACGTGTGGCAATTGCACGAGCATTAGCCAGTCGTCCGGATGTGCTGCTCTGTGATGAACCGACTTCGTCGCTTGATCCACAGACCACGAATGGCATCCTGGATGTGCTTCGTCATATCAATGAAACGCTGGGCGTGACCATTGTTGTCGTGACGCATGAGATGGAAGTGGCTCGTAGACTATGTCACAGGATATCCGTCATGAAGGATGGGCGACTCGTACGAACGTTGACTGAAGCAGAAGTAAGCAGTATCCCCGCTCCGCAACCGGATCTGCTGACATCCTTGCTTGCGGGTGATGAATACGGTATGGCAGGTTCGTCTTTGTTCCGTCAGGCAGACCAGGAGGACAAATCATGAGGTTACCTGAATCTGTGCTCAAGTATCAGCATGAAATATGGCAGGCGATCGGAGAGACTTTTGTCATGGTGGGCATCTCCATTGCGGCAGCTGTTCTGATTGGATTACCTCTGGGTACACTTCTGTACTTATTCCGGAGAGGACAACGGTATCAGAATCAAACGTTATCCTTTGTACTCGGCAGTGTCGTCAACATCATTCGTTCGTTTCCGTTCTTACTGCTGGTTGTATTCATGATTCCATTCACACGAATCATTGTTGGAACGTCCATCGGTACACTGGCGGCAACCGTTCCACTCTCGATCATTGCGATTGCATACTACGCCAGACTGGTGGAACAAGCGTTGCTGGATGTACCGAAGGGAGTAGTTGAAGCTGCTTCGTCCATGGGGGCATCGACGATGCAGCTTGTGGTGAAATTCCTGTACGTGGAGGCACGATCTGGCCTTGTACTGGGACTCACAACAGCTACGATTAGCTTCATCTCCTACTCGACGGTTATGGGCATTGTAGGTGGCGGCGGGGTTGGTGATTTTGCCATTCGCTACGGTTATCAGCGCTTCGAAACGGAGATTATGGTATTTACGATCATCATTATGATTATCCTGGTACAGATGATCCAATTCACAGGCAGCAGATTGTCCCACTGGCTGGATCGCAGATCCTGAGGGTAGTGGACACGGTACAGTGATGGAAGAAAGTGCAGTAACAAGTAAGACCAATACAGATTATATGATGAGGGGTAGACATAAAATGAAAGCAAAAATGATGCTTATGTTGCTTGCAGTTATGCTGGTCGTAGCTGCTTGTGGCAAAAAAGAAGAAACACCTGCGGCTGAAGGAACGAAAGAAGATACACAAGCTGTACAAGAAGTTACGTTGAAAGTGGCCACATTGATTCCGCCGATGACAGACGTTCTGGATATTGTTAAACCACTCTTGAAGGAAGATGGCGTCAATCTGGAAGTTGTTGTGTTGTCGGATAACGTTCAACCGAATACGGCACTCGCGAACAAGGAAGTGGATGCAAACTTCTTCCAGCACGTGCCATACATGAACCAATATAATGAAGCAAACAATGCGAACCTGGTGGCCGTGCAGCCCATCTATAATGCCATCTATGGCGGCTACTCCAAAAAGTACAAAACAATTGAGGAATTGCCAGAAGGTGCAACGATCGCAATTGCGAACGATCCTTCCAACATTGGTCGCTCTCTTGTGATGCTGGAGCAGAACGGATTGATTAAGCTGAAAGAAGGCGTAGGTTTTAATGCCACACAGGCAGATATCACCGAGAATACGAAGAACTTCAAGTTTGAAGAAGTGGACTTGTTGATGCTGGCTCGCATGATGGATGACGCTGATCTGGTAGCCATGACACCTGCATATGCCAGTCCGCTCGGTCTTACACCGAAAAAGGATGCACTGTTAACCGAGAAGGATGATTCCCATTTTGCCATCACCCTGGTTGCCCGTGAGGATAATAAGGACTCCGAAGCGATCCAGAAGCTGGCTAAACGTATGGCGGGTCCAGAGGTCAAAGCCTTCTTTGAAGAGAAATATGCAGATATCGCGATCCCGGCATTTAAATAGAGAATACGTTGACCCAATGGGAATAGTCTTAAGATCTGAGCGATAACGCTTGGATCTTTTTTTTGTCATCTTTGTTGTCATCGCGTGCTTATTAACAAGTATTTAGAAAGTTAACAATTTGGTCATATCCCTGGAATACTTTATTTAATAGTTTTTTCGTATAATTTGTTTGAAAATAGTTCTTTAGGATTATAAATGAAGAGATTTTATTCTATTTTTTAGCGTGAAAAATGTCTTTTACAAGAATTGAGACCTAATTTTTAATATCTTGATAATATTCAGGATAAGAGAAATAAATCACAATAATAGCTAGAACAAGTAAAACTAAAATTAATCTGGAAGAGGTAGAGAAATTTGTCCCAAAAAAATAGCAAACCGACCTGGTTCAACAAGATGCATAAGAATTTTAAGACAAAGCTGGTGTTGTCCTTTATTGCATTCCTGGCCATTCCTTCGTTAAGTATTGGAGTCTTATCGTATAACAGTGCCAAAGGTGAAGTAGAGAAACAAATTTTACATAGTGCGATGGAAAACGTGAATCTTGCCAGTGCGACGATTGATCTTTCAATCAATACCAAACGGAATCATATTGAATACTATGCAAAAACACTTGCAGAGGAATTAAGACAGGAAGATGCCGAGGTTCGGGTTGTGAACGAATTGAAGGGGTATGCTGCGCAGAACACAGATATCATCACCATTGGTGTGGGCACAGAGGCAGGTGTGTATCTGATGTCCTCTGATGCGGAGATGCCTGAAGATTATGATCCGCGAACAAGACCATGGTACACGGAAGCAATGGGTACTCCACAGCAGGTGATTGTTACAGATCCTTATATATCTGCTGAGACGAAAGAGATCACCATTACCATTGCAAAGGCACTGGAAGACCAATCCGGTGTGGTTCAACTGGATCTCGATCTGTCGGACATTAGTCAATTGGTTAGCGGGATTAAAGTAGGAGAACAGGGGCATCTGATTCTGCTGGATGCCAGCGAAAAGTATATCTATCATCCGACGATGCAACCTGGAACAGATGCAACAGAAGATTTTTGGACACAAGTGTATACCAATGAATCCGGTAACTTTAACTATACCTTTGATCAGGTTGATAAGGTCATGTATTACGCCACGAATGCATCCACGGGATGGAAGGTCGCTGGCACCATGTTCTCCTCTGAAGTAGAGGATGCCGCTGCGCCTATTCTGAATCGAACGATTATGGTAATCGTTTCTTTTCTCGTCATCGGAATTTTGATCATCTGGCTGGTGATGCGATCGATTGTTAAACCGATTCGTCAGTTGAAGGTTCAAGCGATTCAGGTGAGTGAAGGAGATCTAACGCAGACCATTACAAGCACAAGCAATGATGAGATTGGTGAACTGAGCGATGCTTTTGGCAAAATGCAGAGCAACCTGCGTGTGTTGATTCAAAATGTGGAGAACAGCGCCAGTCAGGTAGTCTTCTCATCGGATGAAATGACTCAGAGTGCGGAATCAACCAGTGCAGCCAGCGAGCAGGTCGCGCGAGCTATTCAGGAAATTGCGAGTGGTGCGGAGAAACAGACCCAGGGTATTGAACATAACCATCAGGCCATGAATGAAATTACAATTGGCATTACAAGAATCGCCGAACGTTCCATACATGTTGCTGATTTGGCAAAACATACAACGGTACAAGCGGAAGAAGGCGGCAACACCGTTAAGCAGACGGTCAGTCAGATGCAATCGATTCAAGAGACCGTAGAACAGACAAACCAATTGATTCAGGCATTATATGAGCGATCACACCAAATTTCAGCGATCACGGAGTTAATCGGAAATATAGCCAAACAGACAAACCTGCTCGCGCTGAACGCATCCATTGAAGCTGCTCGTGCAGGTACACATGGCAATGGATTCGCTGTTGTAGCAGCAGAGGTTCGCAAGTTGGCAGAGCAATCCGGGCAATCTGTCAATGAAATTACCGTGCTGACTACGGCGGTACAGGAAGATATGGCTGCTTCCGTTCGCATGATGGAGAAGGTGACTTCAGAGGTTGGAGAGGGTATGGAAATCTCTACAGAAGCGATTCGGAAGTTTGAATGCATTCTGGATAGCATGCGGGAAACGACACCTCAGATTGAAGAGATTGCAGCTACGTCACAAGAGATTACAGCAGGTGTACAGGAAGTATCTGCTGTATCCAATGAGTTGGCAGGCATTGCGTCAGGCAACGCTGCAACTTCTGAAGAAGTGGCCGCTTCTTCAGAAGAGCAACTGGCAGCGATGGAGCAGATTTCTGCCTCGGCTCGTGGCTTGTCTACCTTGGCTGAAGAGCTGCAGCGCCTGATTAGACAGTTTAAGTATTAAACGAGATCGTAGAAGAGAATATCACACAGGGACAACATCACATCATGTTTCATTAGAGGGAGTGGACAGCCATGCAACTAGAACTCAAAGTCTTCTTACTGCTAACGGATGCGGTCATGATTACAGATGAGGAGGGTGTGATTCTAGATGTGAATTCCGTTTATGTAACCAAAACAGGATTCTCACGGGAGAGCACCATAGGTCAGCCTGCCCGATTGCTAATGGATACCCACTGGAGAGGAAATCAGACCTGGTCCGGTGTAGCCAAATTGATGAAGGCTGATCAGGAATTGTGGGAAGCTCAAGTTACAATTACATCGGTTCATTTGGAAGATGCTCTCTTTTATATCAGCATATTTAATGATGAATTTTCATGAAAAAAAATCGTTGTTTTGTGATAAGGGTATGTTAGCTGAAAGTGGTAATTATTTTCAATAAAAAGGTCAATATCGTCAATTGAATAAGGGAGCCTGGCATACTATGATTTGTGTACTGGGGAACTGCGACCGTGAATCTGACAACATTCATTGAATGCATGAAATCCTGAAGTCGTAATGTGGACGGTGACCATTTGCTACGCGATCTTGTGTTAAATTTCACGCTAATTTTGATCTTTGTTTTCCTGATTCATCACTATCTGAACCAAACCAATGCTACCCGTTCAATATCCATCACGACTCGGATCATTATTGGTATTACGCTGAGCATGTTGGGCACGGCGCTTTATTATTTCTCTATTGTGTTTGAAGATGGTACATTGTTGAATTTCCGGGCAAGTGTGTATCTGCTCGCCGCTTATTTTGGTGGGACTGGCTCTGCATTTGTTACTTTTGCATTCATGTGGATTTTTCGGATTAATATGGGGCGTAATCCCTTGTTGGAGAACTGGCAGTATGCATTGACAGAGTTGTTATTTGTTGTAGCCATATGCCTGATCTTTAAGTATATCCGGGGATTTATGCAGAAGTGGTTGTCCGGAGCGTTGCTGCTGATAATTATGTATGAGTTTTTTGTACTAAAGACATATTCTCCTTCTCTGCTAATGATGGGGCAGATTCTCCTTTTTCAATGTATCTGCCTGCTGTCCGTTATAGTATTCCTGTATTATCTCAACCAAAATCATCGATATAGGAGATTGGTCGTTCAGAGGGATCAGGAAATGCTGGAGATGCTTCGTATGCAGCCGGGTTTTACTTTTAAAATCGGAAAACAGAACGGATTATTCGAGTACCTTCTGCTTGAAGGAGAAATGCTCTCCCGACTGGGCCTGGATATGAGTAGTCTGAAGCAAGATTACACGTTGGGCACATTGAATATTTTACCTCAAGAAAAGGTAGAATTTCTGCGGAAGCAGTTCGACCGGGCCTGGAAAGGGGAATCTTTTTTTTACGAGATTGAGCATGGAGGTTACTATTCACTGGTGAAAGTTCGCCCTCTTCTAGAAGAGGGTGTGGTGAAATATGTCGTGGGATATGGACTCGATATCACGGAACACAGAGCAGTTAAACGAAGAATCCAAGAAAGTGAAGAGCGATATCGGACCCTTGAGAGCGTGTCGGCAGATTGGTTCGTCGGCATGGACAGCAACAGGTATATTGTGTCAGTTAATCAGAAATTTCTGGATGTGCTCGGTCTCGGCAGGCAGGAAGTGATTGGGCGTCAGCTTGAAGAATTGTTGTTCATTGAGCAGCTGGATAACTGGTTGTTCATTTTCCAAAAAGCCTTACATCATAATATAGCCCAGGATACGGAACTGAGTTTCATTGTTGGAGAAGGTCATGAGCAGCATGTTCGGGTTCACCTATACCCTGTTAAAGTACTAAACTCGAGTGAGAAAATTAAGGCAGTCATTCATGATATTTCGGATCACTATAGACGTGTTAAGGCCGACAAAGCAAGCCAGGCGAAGAGTGAGTTTCTCGCATTCATGAGCCACGAGATTCGTACCCCACTGAGCGGCATTATCAGCTTTTCGTTGTTGCTTCAACGAACAGATCTATCTCCACAACAAAAGGATTATTTGAGTAAAATTAATGCGTCCTCCCAAACCTTGCTTGCCCTCGTAAATGATATTCTTGATTTTTCGAAAATTGAGGCAGGCAAGCTGATTTTGGAGAAAGTTTCTTTTTCACCAGAGGATGTGATCAAACGTGTGGCAGATCAGATCGGTGTGGCCATCGGGAACAAAGATATCGAAGTGATTTTTACAACCGATCCCGATCTGCCGTTAACGGTGATTGGTGATCCCTTCCGACTTGAACAGGTGTTATTGAATCTGCTGAGTAATGCGATTAAGTTTACGGAGCATGGATATGTAACGTTGCAGGCAGAGGTGCTTTCATTAGAGGCGGAGCGAGTTCAGGTCCGTTTTGAGGTAGAGGACACGGGAATTGGAATGTCACCCGAACAATTGGAACGGCTTTTTGTCCCGTTTACTCAAGCGGAACCTTCCACGTATCGAACCTATGGTGGTTCAGGTCTGGGGCTGGTCATCTGTTACCTTCTGGTGACCTCCATGGGAGGAAGCTTGCAGGTGGATAGTGTGCTCGGAGAGTACAGTCTGTTCTCATTCGACTTGATATTTGAACTTGCAGATTCGGAAGAAGAAAGTTCCTTCCTGCAAACGTACCCTCTTCTATATTGTGCGGATGATGTGGTTATCGTAGAAGAAGATGAACGAATGGGTGCAAGTTTGAAGCAGATACTCCACTCATTCGGGATGAAGCCGAAGCTGTATCCTTCGTTGAACCATATGCTGGAAAGTGATTGGTGTGTACCTGATGCACAGGGGATAAGTTCAATATTGTTTATGGTGAATATGGATGCAGAGCACGCACAACATAGTTCACTTTGGAACAAATTGGTGAAGCGGTTGAATCGAACCAAATATCAGATGGTGGGTTATACTCATGCCTTTAGTGAAAATGCCCTGTGGAGTGAGGAGAGATCCTTTCGCCCTGATCTCATGATGATCAAACCGATTACACGTCTGGGATTGTTCGAAGTGTTACTTGCACTTCAGGGTGAAGGGCCACTGGAGAACAAACGGATGATAGAAGGTGACGAATTCTATTCGCGTAACTTGAAAGGGCACATTCTGATAGCTGAAGATCATGAAATCAATCAACTGGCCATTCGGGCCATTTTGGAACATATCGGATTCAAGGTCACGCTGGCAAACAGTGGCACAGAGGTTTTGAAGAAATTGCACGAACAAACATGGGAACTGATTCTGATGGATCTCTATATGCCCGATATGGATGGAATGGATGCTGCGCGACACATTCGCAAGATGAGGAAATATGACCGTACACCCATTATCGCGCTTACAGCGAATGGTTTAAAAAGGGACCATGAACTGTATCTTGAAGTGGGCATGAATGCAATCTTGATTAAGCCCATACATGAACAACAGATCGCAGACATTTTGGCGATATGGATTGATCTAAAAGGCATAAGGGAGATCAATGGAATTGATTCAGATAAGGCCATTAGACAGATGGACGGCAAGCCGCATATTCTGCAATATGCGCTCATGAAATTCAGGACGGAATATGGCTCGTTTCAGAAAAAATTGACGATTCAGCTTCAGCAACAGCAGATCACTGATGTAATCCGTAATGTTCATTCTCTTCGAGGCGTAGCTGCGAATCTGCATGCAGTGGACCTGATGTGTGCGGTTCTCCAGCTGGAGATGCTCTTATCCGATCCATTACTCGAAGAAGAGACACTCAACTCGGTATTAGAGAAGGTGCAACAGGAGATTGATCAAATTACCGGGTCTCTGCCATGGTGACCTGAATAAAGATGTATTATTTTAAGGTGTGAACTTATATCCGACCCCCCAGATGGTTTGAATGTATTGGGGGTTTTTCGGATTGTCCTCGATTTTTTTACGAAGCTTGGTAATGTGCACATCGATGGTGCGATCATTAATGCAGGCATCAATACCACGAATGGCTTCAATCAGGGCATACCGGCTGTAGACCTTGCCAGGATTGAGGATAAACAGCTTCATGATCTCAAATTCGGAAAATGTCATCTCCACTCGCCGGTTATTCAACAGAACGGTTCTTCGCGCCAGATCGAGAGATATTCCGGGTTCCTGTTCAGTGACCACAGAGCTGTTCAATATGGAGTAACGACGCAATACAGCCTCAATACGTGCTTTCAGTTCCTGCATGCTGAAAGGTTTACATACATAGTCATCAGCCCCATCTGTTAATGATCGAATTCGTTCAGAAACTTCGGTTAACGAAGAGATGACAATAATGGGGATTGCCGTATGTTGGCGCATGAGAGAACAAGGATTCATATTTCCCGAATCAGGGAGCAGCAAATCAAGAAGCAGGATATCAGGCCGCGCTTGAAGCTGTAGAAGACCATCTCTTGCGTTATCGACACGGGTAACATCATACCCTTCACCTTGTAAATACAAGGATAATGTATCGCCTAACATGTTGTCGTCCTCTATGATAAGCACTTTCGTCATGATATTCCTTTCTGAACCCCCTTCTTGTAGAAGGATTAAGATCCATGGATTAACTTCATATACCTGATATTTAAAACATGCTACATGAGGATGTCAAGACTCTAACATGACTCCAAGAAGGTGAGAGAATCCGATTTATTGCTCGCCAAGATGTGGATCAGCTTCACGCTCGATCAGGCGCATCAGTTTGCGCTCGGTAGCGGTCTCTGGCGCAGGGGTGTAGACACTGCAACGCAGATCGGAACTACCCTGAACCTGCAACGAAGTCAGATCAAACAACATTTTGCCTGCTTTGGAATGCCTGAATTCGATTAATACGTCCGGGGCACTGCTGACGCTGCTTTGTTTCCAAAGAGTATGAAAATCGTGATGTCTGTTCATCATTTCATCCAAAAATAAATTATACCATTCATCATCGACATACTGACCATAATAAGCACGAAAAATCGCCAGAAATCCGCTAACAAAATCCTCCCAGTTCACCGCGAGCCTGCGAAACTCCTTTCGATCAAATAACAGACTGATCATATTCCGCTGTTCGGGGGCAATCTGTTCAAAATCCATAAAAACATGCCGGGCTGCATCATTCCAGCCAACAATGTAACAACGCCGATCCGAGATCACGGTAGGGCAGTGATGAAGTTCTTGCAAAATTTTCTGCAAAGAAGGGTGAAGTTGAACAGGTTCTTCTTCCAGTGTTGGCAGTTCCGAGTGATGTTCCATGGCCAGCGAAAACAGATATTTTCGCTCATCCGCAGTAAGCCTTAGTGCTGAAGCGATGTTGTCCAAAACCGAGTGGGATACCTGAATATCCCGACCTTGTTCAAGCCAGGTATACCATGTTGTGCTCACTCCTGCCAGTTGGGAAACCTCTTCTCTCCTTAGACCAGGCGTTCTACGCCGACTCCCAGTGGGTAAACCGACCGATTCGGGAGAAATTTTGGAACGCTGTGTTTTTAGAAAAGTTGACAATGCCTGTAACCTGACATCGTAGTTCAATCCATCACCTTCAATCCTCGTTATCATGGTAGTCATTATACTATTATAATTGACAACTTGTAATAGGATATTCAAAAGTGCACTATTAGTGGCAGAGCGTAAGATTAAGGAAGACAACAGCGCTGAAGGAGGATGGACATGGAACGAGTCGTCATTACAGGTATGGGAGTCATCTCTCCTTTGGGAAATGATGTACATACATTCTGGAATGGATTAATTGAGGGTAGATCAGGAATATCAACGATAGATTATTTTGATACAGCTTCGTACAAAACCAGAATCGCTGGGGTGGTCCGTGATTTTGATGGTGAAGAGCTATTTGGGCGCAAGGAAGCAAGACGCATGGACCGATTCGTTCAATTCGCTGTTGCTGCTGCGGATCAGGCTGTATCCCAATCGGGTCTTGTGATGGACGAACTGGACCGCGAACGGGTAGGTGTATATATTGGTTCAGGCATAGGCGGAATTCAGACATTGATGGAACAAGGCAAGGTCCTGTCCGATCGGGGACCTGCGAGAGTCAGCCCAACACTCGTACCTATGATGATATCCAATATGGCTGCGGCTATGGTCAGTATGAGGTTCGGTTGCTGGGGGCCGACATTGTCGCCAGTAACCGCTTGTTCCATTGGCAATACAGCCATTGGAGAGGCTTTCCGTTGCATTCGTCATGGCGGAGCCGATGTTATTATTGCTGGTGGGACAGAAGCGGCTGTAACCGAAGTGTCACTGGCAAGCTTCGGTAATGCGACAGCGTTGTCAACAAGAAATGAAGCTTTCCAAGCAGCAAGCCGTCCATTTGATGCGGGGAGAGACGGTTTTGTCATGGCGGAGGGCGCTGGAATTCTGGTTGTTGAGTCACTATCTCATGCACTGGGAAGAGGGGCGAATATTCTTGCCGAAGTGATTGGATATGGCGCCAGTTCAGATGCGTATCATATGGTAGCTACCCACCCGGAAGGACGGGGGGCATATCTGGCGATGAGAGCAGCACTGAAAGAAGCTCAGATTGGACCTGAAGACATGGATGTAATTAATGCTCATGCCACCAGTACGGAGGCGGGTGACCTCTCTGAGACGAGAGCGATTAAGCAACTTTTTGGGACAGCTGCCTATGATATTCCGGTTACAGCGAATAAGTCCATGACGGGACATATGCTTGGTGCAGCAGGCGGTGCGGAGGCGATCTCACTTATTCAAAGTCTGCGGCAAGGCATCATTCCTCCAACCATCAATCAGGAGCAGAGGGACCCTGAGTGTGATCTGGATTACGTACCAAATGAGGCAAGAAGAGCAGAGTTGCGGATTGGAATGTCTAATTCCTTTGGTTTTGGCGGTCATAATGCGGTTATTGTTCTTCAAAAATATTCATCTTAAGTAAAAGAACAGCCGTAATCAAAGGAACAGCGCAGCCTGATGGGGCCACGCTGTTCCTTTGGTTATTCATATGGATCATTCGTACGGCTGTACCATGATTAACGGGCGAGTGATTGCACGCCTTATGAAGAGAGAGACGTTGATTCCGCCATGCCTGTGCTGCCCCGATTCAACCAGCTCATACGCCAGCGGGATTGCATGAACAGAACAAGGAACAGAGAAGCCGCTACAATCAGGCTAAGGATGACAAAGCCTGGTGTATAGGATTGATAGCTGCTATACAGTTGACCTAGAATCAGTGGCAGTGCATACCCGCCCAATCCGCCAGCTGCACCTACAATACCTGTCATCAGGCCAATCTCGTTGCCGAAACGTTGCGGAACCAGTTGAAACACGGATCCATTTCCGGCTCCCAGACACATCATACCGAGGAACAGCATGACGACTACAACAGGAAGCGGTGGCATGAAGGATACTCCGATCAACATGATGCAGGCTCCTGTGTATAGGAAAGTCAGCATGCGGGTTCCACCAATTTTGTCCGCCAGATAACCTCCTACAGGTCGGAAGAAACTGCCTGCGATTACACAGAAGGTGGTAATATCTGCGGCTCGAACAGGTGAAAGTCCATACTGGGTGTTGAAGAAGATGGTGAGATAGTTACATAATCCAACGAAGCCACCAAAGGTCACACAATAGAAGGCACAGAATACCCAAGCATCTTTTTGTTTGAGCAGACTTCCATATTGGGACAATTTCTTGGGTTCAGGCCGGTTAGGGCTATTCTTGGCAAAGAGAGAAAAGAGAATAAATACGAGAGCGATCGGTATCATAGCAAGCCCGAACACAACTTCCCAGCTGCCAAAATGCGTAGCCAAGCGATTGGCAAACAACGTCGCGAGTACGGTTCCGCTGTTACCCGCACCGGCAATACCCATGGCGAGCCCCTGATGCTCTTTGCCATACCATTGGCCCGCCAGCGGTAGCGCAGCGGCGAAGGAGGCGCCCGCCACACCCAGCAAGAGTGCTACCACGTACAGTTGGCTTAAGGAGTCAACCCATAACCAGCCGAGTAATAAGGGAACCAAAGTGACGAGCATCCCGATCTGTGCGGTTAGTTTCGGACCGATATAATCAGACATGAAGCCGAGCACAAGTCGCAGGATGGAGCCGCCAAGAATAGGCAATGCGACCAGATTGGCCTTTTCCAGTGGAGTCATCGGATAGTCCAATGCAATGACAACTGCGAGTGGACCCAGCATCCCCCATATCATAAAACTGATGTCAAAATACAGAAACGCCCCGAAAAGGGTGGGCTTATGCCCGCTTTTCCAAAAACTTTTGCTCTCCATCATCCATCATCGCTCCTCATCCAATTGAGATCTTCGTAATTTGTCTAGGCTTGTTGAGGCAGAAAAAGGCCGCAATTCGTCCAGTTAAGAACGATTTGCGGCCCCGTTGCCGACAGGCGGTACACGTCATTGTGTTCCCGCATCTGAGTTGATCACAGCACTGTGATTTTGATTCAAATTATAAGCAAGAGAAAATAGATATGTCAACAAAAATTACATGTAATTTTAAATAATTCATTTATCAATCGTATTTCGTAGTTTTGATGTTAATTATGTTGACATTATATTGGGATTCCCTTAATCTGAATCTAATATGAATTCACACAAAGGCGTGTGGAATCCGGAGGCAACGGTGCCCTTTTCCGAATTATGGAGAAGGGATTTTTCTGTTTATTTTCAGGTGAGAGAGATAGGGGGCAGCCCATGAACAGAAGTAAACTGGTGATTATCGGGAATGGCATGGCTGGAGTGAAGTGTGTTGAAGAGATCATCGCTCTGGAGCCTGATACGTATGAGATTGTAATCTATGGCAATGAACCCCGTCCCAATTACAATCGGATCATGTTATCGAAAGTATTGCAGGGCGAGCATTCGTTACAGGATATCATAATCAATGATTGGAGCTGGTATGTCGAGCATCAAATCAGGCTATGCGCAGGTGAAACGGTGCACCGAATTGATACCCGAGGAAAATATATAGAGACTGAATCCGGCCTAAGAGAAACATATGATGTCCTGATTCTGGCGACAGGGTCTTCACCGTTTATCCCACCGATTCCAGGAATGGATAAAGAGCGGGTCATGTCTTTCCGGACCATGGATGATTGTACGCGCATGTCTGACTATTCCAGAGAATATCGCAAGGCCGCCGTTATTGGTGGTGGATTGCTTGGACTGGAGGCTGCACGTGGGTTGCTGCATCTGGGTATGGAAGCTGTGGTGGTCCATAATGCACCTTATATTATGAACCGACAGTTGGATCAGAAAGCGGCCGCGATGCTTCAGGAGCAGCTTGAAGACCAGGGCATGTCCTTTCTTTTGTCCAAAAATACGCAGAAAATTACCGGACGATCACAGGCGCAGGGGCTGCTGTTCACAGATGGTTCCAAACTTGAAGCTCAGGTTGTCATTGTCGCTGTAGGAATTCGGCCAAATGTGGACCTCGCCAGACGAAGTGGAATTGCCACGAATCGGGCAATCATGGTAGATGACTATATGCGCACCAGTGTACCGGATATATACGCAGTTGGGGAATGTGCCGAACATCGGGGAATCAGTTATGGTCTGGTGGCCCCCTTATACGAACAGGGGAAGGTGCTCGCACGTACGCTCTGTGGACAGGAAACGCCTAAATACAAAGGATCTATTCCCTACTCACAGTTAAAGGTATCGGGAGTTGATGTTTTCTCAGCCGGCGAGATTAGTGGTGAAGGCGTACAGACCGCAATTCAACATCTGGATGGTATTCAAGGCACATACAAAAAAGTACTGATGCAGGCTGGGAAAGTGCGCGGAGCCATTTTATTTGGAGATACAACCGAAGGAACGTTGTTGCTTGGACTTGTGCAACGAGGTGCGGATGTGGCGGAATTGGCTCCGCGTGAAGGGGCGCCGGACCCGGCTGAGATGGCTGCTGCCGCATTATCGGCTCAAGTGACTGTATGTGCCTGCAACAATGTGACCAAGGCAGCCATTATGAAGGCAATTCAGGAACAGGGACTGGAAACGGCAGATCAGGTGAAGGAGCAGACCAAGGCATCGGGTTCATGCGGTGGCTGTCGCCCGATGGTGGCTGCACTGTTGAAACATACGCATAACCTGAAAAATAACGGGGCTACTGGAGTAGTAGCCACAGCAGATAAACCTGCTCCAATGCCTGTATGCAGTTGTACGGAGCTTGGGCATGCAGAACTGAAGGAAATGCTGGATGACATTGTTGATCGGGAGACAGACCTACCCTTGATCCTGAAGCAACTGGGTTGGAGGTCCGAACTTGGGTGCGCGGTATGTCGTCCAGTGATCCACTATTACTTGCAGGTATTCGGTGGAACGATAGTTGCTCCAGAGATCGAAGGTCACTCCGAGGTTCAGGTGCGCTGGGATAATCATATTCCGTTGTCATCCTATGCCAGAGATGTGAGTAGGTTGGCTGCACAGCTTCGTGCCAGTTGGATCGGTGTAGTGATGCCGTCATCCGTGAATATAGGGGTTGCACCAGGGGCGGGATCATTAGTGAGCGCACTGGTTCAGGATATTGGTTTGCTGGCTTCACCAGCTGGATGGGAGATTTACGCAGGAGGTCATGCAGAGCATCCGGTCAAGCAAGGTAGCTTGCTCGGGGTGGCTGAGACGGAGATGCAAGCGGCTATGCTTGCATCAGCCTGTCTTCAATGGTATCGCCAAACCGCCTGGTATGATGAACCGTTATGGGCATGGACCGAGCGATTGGGATTCATGTCGATTCGGGAAACGCTGCTAGACGACCAACTACAGAAGGAACTTGTTGCGATTCATCATCATGAGCGGGATGCGGCTTCAGCATCCCCGATGAAGCAATCTCTTGAATCTTCCGCGGTGCAGGGCACCGTCTGAAACGGATCGGTCGATTACAGCTGAAAGGCAGGGATGGGAAAATGGAATTAACGATAACTTCGGAAATGGCGGTATCCAAGCTGTATGTAAAAGAAACACAATGCCCATATTGCAGTGTGCAATGCAAGATGACAGTTGAAGAGCTGGCTGCACCTGTTGCAGGTCAGAGCCGAGCGGAATATACAGTCCAAGGCGTTCCGAATGAAGCCTCTCAGGGCAGGCTGTGTGTCAAGGGCATGAATGCTCATCAGCATGCGCTAAGTGGTCAACGATTAATGCATCCGCTCATTCGTCGCAATGGTCAGCTTGAACCCTGTTCTTGGGAAGAGGCCATTCAGACCATCGCACAGCGGTTTCAGAACTTGCAAGATTCATACGGAGCAGATACGGTTGGAGTATACGGAGGCGGATCTTTAACGAATGAGACAGCCTATCTGCTCGGCAAGTTCGCCAGGGTTGCTCTGGGGACGAAATATATCGACTATAATGGACGATTCTGTATGTCAGCTGCTGCTTCTGCCGGAAGTAAAGTATTCGGGATGGACCGTGGACTGACGTTCCGCCTGTCCGATATACCGAAATCGGGCTGTATTATACTTGCGGGAACCAATATCGCAGAATGCCAACCTACACTCTTGCCATACTTTAATCAGGCGAAGGAGAATGGGGCCTTTCTTATCGTTATTGATCCCCGCAAAACGGCAACTGCGGCGATCGCCGATCTTCACTTGCAGGTAAAGCCTGGAATGGATTCCTTGTTGGCGGATACCATATTGAAAATAATGATGGATGCCGGATTGGTGGACCCTCATTTTATAGGCGAACGAACGCATGGATACGAGCAATTAATGCAAGGGTTGGCTGATCTTCAACTTGAACAGTCGGCACAAGAATGCGGAGTTGATCTGGCCCTGATTCGTCAGGCGGCGCTGGCCTATGGTAAGGCAGAGACAGGCATGATCATGACAGCGCGTGGTGTGGAGCAGCAGACGGATGGGCATATGGCTGTCAGACACTTCCTCAACCTGGTGTTAGCGACTGGCAAAATTGGCCGAGAAGGCTGTGGATATGGTGCGATCACCGGTCAGGGAAACGGTCAGGGCGGACGGGAGCATGGGCAGAAGGCTGACCAGCTGCCGGGCTATCGATCGATTGAAAATGAAGCCGATCGTGCCTATGTGGCATCGATCTGGGGCGTGGACCCTGCAACTTTACCGGGTAAAGGGGTCTCGGCCTACGAGATGATGGAGAAAGTTCATGATCAGGAGATTCGGGCTTTGCTTGTCATGGGCTCCAATCCGATTGTATCCAATCCTAATGTGCGTTTGGTGGAAGAAGGTTTGCGTAAGCTGGACTTTCTGATCGTGGCAGATATGTTTCTGTCCGAGACTGCACGAATGGCTGATCTGGTTCTTCCGGTTACCTCTTATATGGAGAATGAAGGTACACTCACCAATCTGGAGGGGCGTGTTCTGCTCCGTGAACAGGGACGACCTGCACCAGGAGAAACGCTCGATGATTGGGATATCTTATGCCGAATTGCTGCAAAAGTGGGCAAAGCCTCTTACTTTCCATATGACTGTGCCGAGGATATCTTTAATGAGCTTCGGTTGGCGAGCCGTGGAGGAGTGGCTGATTACTATGGTATTACCTATGAACGTTTGCGTAACGAAAAAGGTGTATACTGGCCGTGTTCTTCCCTCGAAGAGCAAGGAGAAGGCTTGTTATTCGGTGATCGATTCGCACATGCCGATGGCAAAGCGGCATTCACATGTGAGTCAAGCCTGGGCTGGAATGATATATCGCCGGAATTCCCCTTAATTCTTACCAACGGACGTGTGCTCCCTCATTATCTTACAGGGGTGCAGACGCATCGCAGTCCGGCACTTGCAGCTCGTGAATTGGAGAACTTCGTTGAGCTTCATCCGGTTACCGCTGCCCGTCATCGTATTCACGATGGAGAGTGGGTAGAGATACAATCGGTGTACGGAAGCTTCACGGTTCGTTCACGCATCAAGGATTCCATTCGGGAGGATACCTTGTTTGTGCCGATGCATTGGGGTGGTGTTCAGAATGTGAATCGGGCAACCCGACCGGAACTGGACCCGTTCTGCCGTATGCCCGGATTCAAGACGGCGGCAGTAACCATTCGACCATTGCGATTAGCCAAATGATTCATACAGGTTTCAGATTACATGTTTCCAGGCGTCATAAGCTGCTTTAATGCCAACTTCGAGAACGGATATGTAAAATGACTGGAACTTAAAAGCAGAATAAAGCGTTAAGAATATATACTGACTAAATAAGAGGTGGTCAAACCTTTGAAGAAAAAAACATTGGTTTCACTACTCACCATACCACTGGTAGCTGCAACTGTATGTGGCTACATGTACTTGAACAAACCGTCTATAGTTAGTGCTCAAAGCGATGTTGAAACCGCAGCACTTAAGGCGATCCAGGGTAAGGTGGATTATATTAAGGAATCGGTTGAAGACGGATCATATATCGTTCGCTATCGGGACCGTGTGAATTTGACAGAAGTTACTGAGGAATACCGTGATAACCAGCTTCATTACAAATTGATTATTGAAGATGGTGGTAAGAAAATTACTTCGTATGGTCGAGATTTTGAGACGGGAAAATTGGTTGGGAATACTTGGACCATGCCGGACAACATAGCTGCTGAAAATGAGAAGTTGCTACAGATCTCGCTGTTGGAGAATGCTAAAGAAGAATTACAGAGTCAGGATTGGACCGTACTGGAAACCGCGGGAACACACTCCCGTTCTGCTGCAGAGCGTGATGAGCAAAAGGCTGTTTCTGAAGACACACTCCACAAGGAAGTGGTAACCATTGATCTAAATACGGGTTTACCGACGCAACGTGTGATTTATCAGAAAGACAAAAACGGTGAAATTGTAACTAGCTCAACCAAGACCGAAGAGTACAAGCATCTGGATTCTATCCCGATGAAGATCCAGCGCCTTGCTCCGGAAGAATCGATTGAGATTAAAGAAATACCGGCGCCGGTCATTGAAGATAAGGTGCTTGGAGGGTCCTAAGATTTTCTATTTCATCAACAAGTACAATTACAAGAAAGCCAGCCCTCATATTTGTTGAGAGCTGGCTTTTTGTATTCTTAGCCAAAGTCGAGGCATAAAAGCAACTCGTTTTCTTTGTGCATAGGGAACTTTAATCAGAAGAGGTGAAAACGCCTAGCCCTAAAATTACATTTAAGCTCAAACTGCTCCCAATAATTTTGGGTGTTTTTTGCTTGAATTTAGCCCTCGATCTGGAGTGCATGGCGAAGGCGCTTGATATCACTTTTGGGAGGAAGGCCATACATGCGGGCGTACTCCCGACTGAACTGGGAAGGACTCTCGTACCCAACCTGGAATGCCGCATCGGCCGCATCGGTTGAACCTGCAAGTAACATTCGCCGGGCCTCCTGCAATCGAATCTGTTTTTGATATTGCAGTGGGCTCATAGCGGTAACGGCTTTGAAATGATAATGCAATGAGGACGTACTCATGTTAATCATGGAAGCCAATTGCTCGATTCGCAGTGGATGGGCGTATTCGGAGTGAATTACTTCAATGACTTGGGCGATGTGCTGTGCATGACTGTTTTGGACTGCAAACTGCCTGATGGAATGTCCGTGTTCATCCTGAACCAGGCGATATAGAATCTCACGAGTCATAAGAGGTGCAAGTGCAGGTATATCTTCAGGTGTATCCAGCAATCTGACCAATCGGATTACGGCTTCCAGAAGCGGAGGTTTGTTTGAGCTTACAAACAAACCACGACGTGTTGAGTTGTTGGGTTGGGTTTGTGCGGAAGGAGAATTTTGAATAAGATCAAAAACCTGCCCCGAATCAAAACCAAGTCGTAAGCAAAGATAAGGGTGTTCTGTCGTTGCCTGTACCACTTGTCCTGAAATAGGCAAGTTTATGGAAGCGACCAGATACTGTGAAGAGTCATAGGTATAGCTCTCTTGTCCGAGAATAACCAGTTTGGAACCTTGGGCCACAATGCACAAGGCGGGTTCGTGCACGGTATGAATGGGCTCTGAAACCTGGGAAGCACGGATCAAAGCAAGCGAAGGAATTGCTGTTAGATGAATCCCGTCATCGTGGGCGAAACGACCGATTAAGCCGGCCAATTCCTGTTGCTGCTGAATAATAGCTGTATCCTGTTCCGTTTTGGATAGCATGGATTGCAGGCCCTCCTTTCCTGGTACTCATATAACCATTTTAAAATGCGTTGGACGAATAGGCAAGAATACTGTGGGATTCTTCTATCGTGCAGAGACTGATCCGCTACATAATGAAATTAAGCAATTGAATTTGTTGGCAACAGAAAGGAGTGTTGTGGAAATATGGCAGGTAGTAGATCAGAAGACAGACAAGAAGTGGAACACCCGTATGTAGGGATGTGGGTGACGAAGGACGGGTACATCCGACATGAACTGCTCCCTTCCGGTCGTTATGATGAAGCACGGGGAGATAGGCAAAGTGCGTATCAAGGTCGATATGTAGTCGATGGAGACCATATTGAATATGTGGATGATACTGGCTTTACTGCGGATGGAGACTTTAAGGAAGGCGTGCTTTATCATGCAGGCATGGTCTTGTACAGAGAAGATGCACAATCAAATACCTAAACAGGGGAGAGAATTCGATATGTCTAATGTAAAAGGGAAAGTCGTTGTGATCACGGGTGCAAGCAGCGGAATTGGGGAGGCAACAGCGCGTCTGTTAGCAGAGCAGGGAGCACATGTTGTTATTGGTGCAAGACGAGTGGATCGTCTAGAGGTGCTGGCTTCCTCCATTCGCTCGGAAGGTGGTTCAGTAGAATATCATGCCCTTGATGTTACACAGCTGGAAGACATGCAAACGATCGTAGAGCTTGCGCTCAGTCGTTATGGACGTTTGGATGTGATCGTTAATAATGCCGGAGTTATGCCACTATCAACCCTTGAAGCACTAAAAGTGGACGAGTGGAACCGTATGATTGATGTTAACATTCGGGGGGTTCTACACGGCATTGCAGCTGGGCTGCCCGTTATGAAAGAACAGGGTTTCGGCCAGTTTATTAATATCGCTTCCATCGGAGCTTATGCTGTGACACCAACAGCCGCAGTATATTGTGCAACCAAGTACGCTGTCCGTGCGATCTCGGAGGGTCTGCGACAGGAGGTAGGCTCAGATATCCGCGTGACCCTTGTATCGCCAGGTGTGACTGAATCTGAACTTGCCGAATCGATCTCTGATGATGAAGCACGCGAGTTCATGAAAGATTATCGGAGTATATCCATTCCAGCCACGGCTATTGCTCAAAGCATTCTATACGCGATCAACCAGCCGGCTGAGGTGGATGTGAATGAAATCGTGGTGAGACCCACTGCAAGCATAGCTTAAAACCTCGCTGTAAGACTCCAAAAATGCCCCCAACCATATGTACGGTTGGGGGCATTTTTTTGTACCTTATAAACAACTTGGTTCATATTCCAGGGTGACTAACTACTAGCGCTACAATTATAATCTCACATAAGGAAGGAACACATCATGGATTTATGCTGTCTATACTCTTGGATCTGATCCAGTATTCAACAGGAAGATAGAAGGATTTAACCTGGGAGCAATTCAGGAAGAGTGTATTAGCTGGTTTTTGCGTATATGTACGCAAGTAGGCCATAGTTCCGTGGTTCCACGTAAACATGAGGATTGGCTCATGAATATGGATTGAATTTTAGTTATGATGTTCATTAGGGGTACATATGTACGTGTTTTTGATTTTATTTTGAGATAGATGGTCATTGCGAGTTTAGGTTATTACGCATCGTGGTATAGAAATCGGGGCTTATGGAAGCTTCTTCAAATAGGGCAGGACAGAGGAGGCATGACAGTGAACATATGGATAACGGTAAAAAGTCTGGGTAAGCGCAAGCCGGTACTTGCCAAGCAAGCTGCCGAACTTCCGGAAACAACTCATACGCTAAGGCAGCTCATTGAAAATATGGTGGCTCTGCAAGTAAAAGCTCTTCAGGACAAGAAGCAACAGGCGGAATTGCTCGCCTACCTGATGCCGGATGATATTGAAGCGCAGGGAGCGGCGGGGAAAGTTGGGTTTGGCGCAGTATACAATGAGGGTGTTCCTGATCTGAATGGTGCGATGGAGACAGCTATAACTGCCTATGAGGATGGATTGTACAAAGTGTTTCTCAACGATGAAGAATTGCAGGAACTGGACAAGTCAATTTTGATACAAGACGGCGACACCGTGGTGTTTATCCGATTTACAATGCTTGCCGGACGTCTGTGGTAGAGAGTGATGAAGGAGGAGAACAGGATGAATCAGGAAGATCAAGTGCAGGTGTATATGGATGAATTGCAGGAAAGAGCCAAGTCGTTAACAGGGGTACAGCTTGAGTTGGCAGGTTATGTTGTGGAGATCGCCGGGTCTACGTATTTGCGTGGAGACGAAAAGATGTTTTTGAATACAGAAAAGTTGCTTGGAAGGCTGGCTACAGAAACGCAGAAGCCATTATTCCAGCCACTATTGGATGTGCTCCAGCATCTGGCGAGTGAGTCATTGGTTGCACGATTCCGTTATATTGCAGAGCGTGCAACCCGTTTCCCATACAGTAACAACTATGAACGCAGGCCCTTCCGCACATCCGATCCGGAGCAGCATGTAGCACAGGTCATCCGTAAACTGATGGGATTGTTCCGGATGGAAATGAATAATTTTTCCCTGGAAGAATATGTGTCACTTCGTGAGTACAAGCTGGATTATCTCCATGAGATCCGTTGGGTCCTGGCGGATTGTATCGCGTATGAACTGGATCATCAGGGTGGAGATATGAAGCAGGCACTGCACGAGATTATATATGGTGACAATCAGAATGCATTGTTAACCCATGAAATGATCAAAGGCATATTCATGAGCGATCAGGTGGATGCCTATCAGATGGTGGGTGAGCTGCTGGTTGCAGCACGGTTGCAGGAAGGTCTGCGCCAAAGCATTGTGGAGCGGATGGATGAAGGGACACTGGAAGCCTATATTTACATATTAAAAATCATTATCGACAACAACCTGATTCGTTTCAGTTCTGTGGTAAGAGCGCTCGCTGTCTGGACAGGAATCGGCATAGAAGCAGCCAATCAGCGTGTTGCTGCACAGCTCATTGAACAGGCCCATGAGGCGCTGGTGCAACCAGAAGTACGCGAAGCCTGGCAGCAGGAAGCGAACGCGAACAAGCTCTTTATCAGCCTGTGGGCGACAGCAGTCATCGAAGAGAATGATTTGAAGAGCAAGATGATCGAGATTATGGATCAAGGCCAATTATATCAGAAGATCGTTGCCCAATATGTACTGGCTAACAGCCAGAACCGAGAGCTTCGATTAGACATTGCACGTCGGTATCTGGAAGCGCAGGATGCCGAGTTGATGCACTGGATTGTGACCAACTATGACGCCATGTATATGTATAACTGGAGTTTCGAGAATGGTGAGAATCAGCGTAGCGTCTACGTGTGGCCATTGCCTGCTCTTGAAGATAAGGGCTTGCGGCGTCAGGACTTTGACCGGTTCAAACAGATGTTGGCTATCATTCCGAAAGGCGGGTCAGGTGGACCATCGGGTGTACTTGAGTATGTTCACTACCGGATTGATATGGATGATGTAGTCAAAAAAATGTTATATCTGGCCGCTTATGATATGGACCCGGAATGGATCGGCGAAGTCATTGCAATCAAGGACCGTCTAAGCCCGGAACTGCGCGGAGAACTGTTGTCCCAGTTTGTTCAGCATCCTGAGAATGAGGTGCAAAGACAGTTTGTGTTTGAGAGTCTGTCTGATAAAAGTATGAGTAACCGGGAGAGTGCACTCGCCAAGGCGAAGTTGCTCACGTTGACGGTTGAAGAAATGGAACAGATGGAGGCACTGATGAAGCTCAAGACAGGCTCACTTCGTCAGAAGGTCATCCATGTATTATTACTGCAACCTATAGGCCAATTGACAGTCTCACTGAAGCGACTTTTGCAGGCCAAGAGTGAGTTGCAGCGTCTGGGCGCACTCGAATTGTTGACCGAGATTGCGGCAGATCCGGAGCGGGCAGATCAGCAGGAGGCATTACAGCCATTGGCGCAGCTTATTGAGACACCGACTGCCAAGGAACAGAAACTGCTGGATAAGCTGACCGATCAGGGGAGTCGTTACACAGCCTCTAATGGATTTGGGTTATTCGATCCGAAGCGACGTGAGCCATTGCTGGATGAGATGCGTGATCTCAAGGGCGATACTCCGAAGGACATCTTCACGCTCTCTCTGGATAAGACCAGACCTTTTCTGGAGGGACTCAATGAATTGGTGCATGAACACAGGGATTATGAGTATGAAGTGGAGTACTACGCTGGCTATAAAGAAACATTGTTAGTTGGAGCGAGTCTTCGCTCCAAGGTTCCGTATGGAGAGCGCAATGAAATGAAGCAGATGCAGCAGTTTCCGCTTCATGACGTATGGGAGAACTATATTCAACATGGCGAGTTTAGCAGTATGGAGTTAATGCAGTTGTATATGGTTATACAGCTCCGGGATTTCAATGGCAAATTGAGCGACCATTACAGTTACTTCCATGATCAGTATGGCTATGAAGAACTGCAAAAGATTCCGTTACTGGAAGGCTGGCGCAAGACGTTTGCTGAACAAATCTATCCGCTGGAGGATATCGAAAAACTGCAGCAGATGCTGAATTCGTTAACGTATAAGGATCAGGTAGTGGTGCTAATATCGGCGGCATTTCTGGATAGCGATCCGATCGACACGTTTGAGATAGCCGAGAAAACCTGGGCCTCTATTATTGCGAGTATGCCTGCTGATCGACTCGAGAAGGAGTCAGGCATGCTTCATATTCTGACTGGACCCTGGAATTATGTGGTTCGTGGCAAAATCCATGACGATAACAGCTTCAAACGTTTCTTCCAGACAGCTTACCAGTTCACCAGTCTTGTAGAGAGTAGTCAGCCGCTGTCTTTACTGTTACTTGAAGATTTTCTCCGTGCGTACCAGTTGAACCTGATTGACGAACAGGAGATATATCGACAGGTTATGGTCGGTGGGAATCGTCTGATGTTTATTCGGAACCTAACTTCCACTCGTACGGAAGAGATCGCAAGTGACCCGAAGCTGATTCACTTACGGGATACGGTCGTTAATCGGATTCTGGAAATCGAGCTGACCCGGGGAGAACTCTCAACAGAAGTAAGTACACTTGCCATGAAAGTGGAACGAATTGAAGGCATGGAACACTGGGTACATCTGGTCTCTGCGATGGATCAGGATACCTTTGTCCGTGGATATATCTACAGTTATGGGGACAACACAACACGCAAAGAGACGTTCAGCTATCTGATTCAGAATTGTCATCCACGGGATGGAGAAGATGAGAAACAACTCGGAGAGTTGCTCCAGAAATACCCGATTAAAGAGAAAAAATTGCTGGAAGCAGCCATGTACGCGCCACAGTGGATGGAGATTGTTGCAAAACATCTGGGATGGGAAGGTCTTCGCAGTGCGGCATGGTACTTCCATGCTCATATCAATGAACGCTTTACTGCGGAGAAAGAAACCATCGTGGCCCACTATTCTCCAATCTCACCACAGGACTTTAATGAAGGTGCGTTTGATATCGCTTGGTTTGAAGAAGCTTATGCTGCTGTCGGGGAGGAACGGTTCAATCTGTTATACGATTGCGCCAAGTATATTTCCGGGGGAGCCAACCATCGTAGATCCCAATTGTTTGCGGATGCTGCACTGGGCAAGCTTCGGCTGGAGGATATGCGTGATTCCGTGTCAGACAAGCGAAATAAAGATCATTTATTAACTTACAGTTTGATTCCATTTGCCGTAAATCGGGAACAGGATCTGCGTGAGCGATACGACTTCATTCAGAAGTTCCTGACGCAGAGCAAGCAATTTGGCGCACAACGACGCGCAAGTGAAGGTGTAGCATCACAGATTGCCCTGGGCAACCTTGCTCGTAATGCAGGCTATGCCGATGTTACGCGGCTGATGTGGGACATGGAAGCACGTAAGCTCGATGAGATGAAATCTTTCTTTGAGCCACATGCATTGGATGCTGACACGACAGCGCAATTGGTCATTGATGAGGAAGGCCAGCCCGAGATGGTTATCGTTAGCAAAGGCAAGACACTCAAATCTGTACCTGCCCGTTTCAAAAAAGATGGATATATCGCTGAACTGAAAGAGCTCAAATCGGATCTGGTGGATCAGTATCGCCGGGCAAGGCAGGAACTGGAACGTTCGATGACTGCTGGAACATCCTTTACACGTCAGGAAATTGCCAGTCTGATGCAAAATCCGGTTATACATCCGTTGGTAAGAACGCTCGTATTCCAGTCAGGTGACAAGATGGGAAGATTCGATGTATCGTCCAGTGGTCTGGTTGCTCCAGGGCCAGAGGGTGCGATCCATGCACTAGCGGAACAGGATCAACTGTTGATTGCTCATCCGCTTCATCTGTACCAGAGCGGAAGCTGGAGTGAATTCCAACGTGATCTGTTCACCCGTCAGGAGCGTCAGCCGTTCAAGCAGGTATTCCGTGAATTATATCTTCCTAACGAGGACGAATTGGCTAATGGTACGGTGTCCCGCCGATATGCCGGGTATCAGATTCAACCGAAAAAAGCAGTTGCTCTGCTCAAAGGACGCCAATGGACGGTCAGTTATGAAGAAGGTCTGCAGAAGGTAAGCTACGAGCATAATCTGATTGCAAATCTCTATGCCATGGCAGATTGGTTCTCACCGGCAGATACCGAAGCACCAACGCTGGAGACGGTGCAGTTCTACGATCGTAAGAGCTACAAACCTGTACCGTTGCAAGATGTGCCGCTGACGTTTTTCTCGGAAGTTATGCGTGATATCGATCTGGTGGTGAGTGTTGCACATGTGGGAGGCGTTGATCCGGAAGCCAGCCTGACAACAATCGAGATGCGTCATGTCATTGTGAACGAGTCGTTGCGTCTGCTGAAGATCGACAATGTACGTCTGGACGGGAATTACGCACGGATTGATGGTGAATTGGGTGAGTATGCTGTTCATTTGGGTAGTGGCAATGTATTCAAACAAGCCACAGGTGCCCTTCATATCGTACCAGTGCACAGTCAGCATCGGGGTCGAATCTTCCTGCCATTCCTTGACGAAGATCCGAGAACGGCCGAGATTCTGTCCAAGGTGATGTTGCTTGCCGAAGATAAGAAGATCAAGGACCCGCAGATTCTTGCACAGTTACAGAACTAGAAGTTAGCGAACTAGAAGTGAACCGCCCCATGGGGCGGTTCTTTTATTTGTTACCCCGATTTTCAATGTATCTCCGAATCTAAATATAACGAGTATAGATCAAGAAACATGGGTGGAAAGTGAACAAGCTGGAGAGATTTCAACATAAAGGCAGCTGAGGAACCTGATAAAAGGGACTTCAGTTGCTTTTATATTTTTGGATAAATCGATGGGCCGGATTGGTTCCGGTTTCAAATAGACCTAGGACCCAGAGTGTCTCAGCATATTCCTTAATCTGATAATTAATTACATTAATTAGTTGATCGGGAATGGGTCGAACCGACTGTTTTTAAAAGTAAAGAATTTGTTCGAAAGTAGTTACGGAAATGTAAATAATTCGTTTTCTTGTTATGTTATCTGAATTCAAAGAGAGATGATTCCAAAGGACTAGACTCGATATAATCGGTCATTTACCAAATTTAAGGGGATGTAATTCACGATCATGTCGGCTATCGTTAGGAAGCGAAATCTGCTGTCTTGCTTGCAGGCTGCAGTTTCCGAAGCCATGTGCAGGACGACCTGAATGCTTGAAAGACTGGGATCAAGCCAGTTTGCATTCCCTTGTATACATGTATTCAATATGTGCACAAGAAAAATGATCAAGAGAGAAGGAGAGCTTACAACATGAACAGAAGACTCAATCTAATTTTCCTCAAACGATGGTTTATGCTATTAATCATCGTGGCGGTTGCGGCTATGCCGTTACACGCCTTCGCCGCGGAGGCGGAATCGGGGGCCAATCAACCATGGATGAACAAATCTCTATCTGCGAAGGAGCGCACCGAGCTGCTGCTCAAGGAGATGACGCTGGAGGAGAAAGTTGGATTCGTAACCGGTAAAGTAAATAACTATTATGGTTTCTATAATGATGGATTGGAGCGCCTCGGCATTCCGGCATTACAGATGGCAGATGGACCCGCAGGGGTACGTGTGGCCAACCCGGATGTGCAGGACAAAAAGTCCACGGCACTGCCGGCCCCAATTGCTTTAGCCGCTTCCTGGGACACTAATCTGGCCAAGAAATATGGCGATCTGATCGGTCAGGAAGCACATGATACAACACATAATGTAGTCCTCGGCCCTGGGCTGGATATTGCACGTACACCATGGGGTTCCCGGAACTTTGAATCGCTCGGGGAAGATCCATTGCTGGCTTCCGGTATGGGTGCAGCGTATGTGAACGGGATTCAAAGCAATCCGGTTATCGCTACAGCGAAGCACTACATCCTGAACAACCAGGAGACGGAGCGTTTCACCACCAATGCAACAGCCAGCGAACGTGCCATTCAGGAAGTCTATGCACGTCCGTTCCAAGCGATGGTTGAAAAAGCGGATCTTGGTTCTGCAATGTGTTCATTTAACCAGGTGAACGGTACATATGCTTGTGAGAACAAGGAGATGCTGACCGCTGTCCTTAAGAATCAGTTTGGCTTCGAAGGGTTCGTCATGAGTGACTACGGTGCAAACTTCAGCACTGCCAAATCCGCCAATGCGGGTCTGGATCTGGAGACACCTGGGGAGCCGTATGGTAAATGGGGAGATAAATTGCTGGAAGCCGTGAACAAAGGCGAAGTCAGCGAGCGAACCATTGATGAGAAGGTTAGACGTATTTTGCTTCAAATGTTCGATAAAGGGCTGTTCGATAACCCTGTAACGAACACACAAATCAATGCCAAGAAAGACGGCAAACAAGCACGTGAAATTGCAGAAGAGAGCATGGTTCTTTTGCAAAACAACGATAATGTGCTGCCACTTAACAAGAAAAACGTGAAATCCATCGCTGTCATCGGACCGGATGCAGATAACGCATCGGCTGCTGGTGGAGGAAGCAGTCTGGTTAATCCGACGTATACCGTAAGTCCACTGGAAGGCATTCGTAACCGTGCCGGTAATGATGTGGATGTAAAATATGCAGCCGGAACCGATCCAATCTCCGCAGGAGATGCATTTAATGGACCGTCTGCCGTACCTTCCACTCTTTTATCACCAACGGATGCTCAGAAAAGTGAAAGAGACTATGGTACAGATCGTGCGGAATACGGTCTGCGTGCTGAATACTGGACGAATAAAGATATGGAGGGTAACCCTTCTCTGGTCCGTACAGACAATCAGGTCAACATGAATCTTGGATTCTACAACTATGAAGGTTTTAACGCACAATCATCCAAGCTTCCGGTGACACCAACGAAATTCAATGCCAAAATGTCTGCTCGTTGGACAGGGGCGATCACAGCACCTCAAACGGGTGAATATAAACTGTCCCTGACTAGTCTCGGTTCTGCGAAACTTTATGTGGATGATAAGCTGCTCGTAGACAATCAAGGTGAAACATTGAGTACAACCAAGAAAGAAATCACGTTCAAAGAAGGCGAGTCCCACAATATTCGAATTGAGTATCGTACGGATTTCCCGGTACAGACCAATCATGATATGGGTGCACAGGTTCGTTTTGGCTGGGAAGCTCCAGAGGACGCTGTTGATATCAAAATGCAAAAAGCAGTCGATCTGGCCAAAAAATCCGATGTAGCTGTCGTGGTAACTCGCACGTATGACAGTGAAGGTTATGTAGACCGTTCCGACCTGGAACTGCCGAATAACCAGGAACAGCTGATCCGCAAGGTAGCGGCAGCCAATCCAAAAACGATCGTGGTACAAATGAGTGGTCGTGCTGTCGAAATGGACTCCTGGCAAAAAGAAGTGCCATCCATCGTTCAGGCTTGGTATGCAGGTCAGGAACAAGGTAATGCCGTGGCACGTGTTCTGTTCGGTGATGTGAATCCATCCGGTAAGTTGCCGGTGACGTTCCCGTCAGATGATTCCCAGACTCCGGTATCCACTGCGGAACAATTCCCGGGTGTGAATGGAGTGGGTAACTACTCCGAAGGTATCTTTGTAGGGTATAAAGGATATGACAAAGAAGGCATGACACCGGCGTTCGCTTTTGGACACGGACTGTCGTATACCGATTTTAATTATCGTAATCTGCATGTGAAGAACACAGGCAAAGGCGACAAAGCAACCGTGGAAGTATCTCTGAACCTGCGCAATACAGGTAAAGTTTCCGGTGCAGAAGTCGTACAGGTCTATGTTGGCAATCTGCCAACCAAAGTGGAGACGCCAGAGAAGCAACTTGCTGGCTGGGCGAAGGTTGATCTGAAGGTAGGCAAGCAGCAACGGGTCAACATTCAACTGGATCGCAGCGCACTGTCCTATTGGGATGAAATATCCCATGAATGGGTAATGCCTAAGGGTAAAGTTCAAGTGTATGTCGGCAGTGCATCGGATGATATCCGTCTGACAGGCAGTGTGAATATCGGAAGCAAGTCCGGTAAATAAAAGTGAAGTCAGGGAGATCAAAAGGTTGTTCTTCCTGTGAAATTTGCGTCAAATGCAGTTTGTTCTAATTCATATATATTAGGAAATGAGTCGTGGCCTAGTGGCCGCGGCTTTTTCCATAATGGAAGGAGAGTGGAGTGTGATGAATTTAGCCTGGAGAGAGCACCCCAAACGATGGATCATCCTGTTCATCGCTGTTTGTTGTATCGGTGCAGGAGTCTGGCTAATTCTCAACAGAAATGAACAATCCATTCCTCCACCGGTTGAGGACAAGCAGAGAACGGCCGAAGTCTGGTTAACGACGGGTGATCAGCAAAATCTGCTTACACCACAGAAGCCTATTCCAATTACAGATCACCATGAGGCAGACACAGGCTCTTCAGTTGCTTCAACGCGGGAGTCAGACACATCTCCGTCGGAGTTCACCATACAGATTGATCCGGACAAGACGTATCAGACCATGGATGGATTCGGTGCAGCGATGACGGGTTCATCGGTACATCTGATTGATCAGCTTCCAGAGGAAGAGCAAGAACAACTACTGAAGGAACTGTTTACAACAGAAGGGCTAAACATGGATATGGTGCGTCATACGATTGGTGCTTCCGATTATTCGGTGGGTGAATCAGGTGAGGCTTCAAGCTATACCTATGATGATATCGAGTCCGGCACGGATTATGAGATGGAACACTTTTCGATCGATAAAGATCGGGAGGTTGTGAATATGCTGGAGCGTGCAGCTAGATTGAAACCGGATCTTAAAGTATTGGGCACACCGTGGACGGCCCCGGCTTGGATGAAGTATGGGGCGAAAACTACCAACGGCTGGTATCTGGATTATAACGATCCCAGGGTATATGAAGCGTACGCGAGCTATTTTGTAAAATACATCAAAACTTATCAAGCGAAGGGCATTCCCATCTACGGGATCACGTTGCAAAATGAACCGGAGTTCACCTCGGATAAATATCCGAGTATGAGTATGGGGGCCGAAGAACAAGCCATGTTCATTCGGGATTATCTCGGTCCGGCACTACAGGATGCGGGACTGGATACACGAATCATCGCGTATGATCATAACTGGGATCAGGCGGTCGAATATACCGGCAAGGTGCTGGGTGATGAGCAGGCTGCTGCCTATATCGATGGATCTGCTTTTCACTGTTATGCGGGTGATCCATCTGCCATGTCGGAAGTGCATGAGCGCTTCCCGGACAAACATATCTATTTTACCGAATGTAGTGGTGGGGAGTGGAGTCCTGATTTTGGCGAGAATCTGAGCTGGCAGA
>Ga0209437_100390_pt1 | contig 42782 bp, 32 predicted proteins | sample AraplaL_Cvi_mTSA_FD_184266 | JGI IMG/M metagenome (GOLD analysis project Ga0209437, IMG submission 184266) | Arabidopsis root microbial communities from the University of North Carolina, USA - plate scrape CL_Cvi_mTSA (SPAdes) (version 2) | ecosystem: Host-associated > Plants > Roots > Endosphere...
GCATTGTCGGACAGGTAACCAGCGGAATCGTCATTGGCATTTTACTTGCACGAACGGTTGCAGGTACGCTGAACGATTGGCTCGGGTGGAGATCGGTATATCTCTTCTCTGCCAGCCTTACTTTACTCGGAATTGTCGCCTTATTTCTTGTTCTCCCAAGGCAACAATCTCCACAAGTGAAACAAAGCTATGTCCAATTACTCGCCTCCGTCTTGCAACTGTACCGTGAGTTGCGTGTATTACGAGTACGAGGTGTACTGGCCATGCTGATTTTCACAGCCTTCAGTATCTTGTGGACGTCCATGGTTCTGCCACTAAGCAGCCCCCCACTGTCCCTGTCTCATACAGTCATAGGTGCATTCGGTCTCGCAGGAGCGGCTGGAGCCATGGCCGCTGCCCGTGCAGGTAAACTCGCCGATCGGGGCCTTGGGCAAAAAACAACCGGTATCTCTCTTGTCATTCTGCTCTTGTCCTGGCTGCCCATCGGCTATGTCCATCACTCGTTGTGGTTCCTGATCCTGGGCGTTATCCTGCTCGATCTCGCCGTACAAGCCGTACATGTTACCAACCAGAGCCTGATCTACGAAGTTCGTCCCGAAGCACAGAGCCGCCTGACGGCAGCGTATATGATCTTTTACTCCATCGGCAGTGCAACCGGCTCCATCGTTTCTACCCAGGTGTATGCATGGGCGGGTTGGACAGCGGTTTGCTGGTTAGGTGCGGGTGTTAGTGCAGCCGCACTTCTGTTCTGGATGATCGATCGTCATATGCATCGGAATCTCGATCGTTGAATTAGTTCAGTTTATTCCACACCACAATAAAGAGGGTTGCCAACGGACCCAATAACAGGGAAATCAGAAACCAGTTCCGACCGCTTCTGTTTTTTCCCTGTGCCAGTCCGGCATTAATCAAGGCAAGGGTGCCCCAACCTACATAATATTCATTATCCATCAAACGTCTTCTCTCCTTTATCCGTTCAATTCCGGCTGCTGCTCAAGTATCGCTTTGAGTTTACGATTACGACTCTCCAGAAATGCCAGCATGTATCTCTTCAGCACAACTCGCTCCGTTGCCCATCCCAGCAATCCAAGTGGCGCTTCAAACCGCAGCGTGTCTCTCATGCAAGTCATCTGTTCTCCGCATACGCTAAAATGATGTTCATGTCGCATGCTCTTGAAAGCCCCCGTCTCCATCTGATCCACAAATAATAACGGTCGTTCAAACTGCACAATTCGGGACTTCAACTGCTGTCTAACCCCAAAATGAGTAGCCTGAAAGGTAACGGTATCCCCGGCTCCAATTTTTCCTGTGGTTACTCCAGCGACCGCTCGTTCTCGCGTATGTTTCCAGACAGTCTGTGTATGTAGGTCAATATCCCGGGCATAGTCAAAGCACCGTTCAATTGAGGCATGTATCTTAATCTCTGTTGTCACTTCAATCATGACGATCGCTCCTTGGCAGGAAAAATAAGGTCTTTGCAAAGTATACGCTTGCTACCTTGGTCGAACAAGACAGCAAAGGTGGTATAACAAAAAACGGGTCCCCTGTCTTAGTACAGGAGGCCCGTCTTTCAAAAAAATAGAATGGCAATGATGGAATACCGATAACCATCGATATTAAATAAGCAATTCATCAATGGCAAGCGTACGCTCTTTGGAGAGATCACGATATTCTTCAGATTCCACTTTGATGAGCGGTTTGAAAATATCAGACGTATTGTTCATGACAATTACACCTTTTTCACCATTGCTGAGTAGGACTTGTTTTCCGATGAAATTAGGAAGTAAATGCTGCATCAATGCCTGAACCGGCTTTTCATTCAATTTACCAAATCCCATTCCATAAATATCTCTAAGGTTGTTGATCAGGTTTGGATTGCTTCCCCCGTGATTCCCTGATCTCATGCCAATATAGATATCAGCTACAGATACGATCTGGGTATAGGGGTGAATTTCACTTTTCTCAAGTTGCATCGGATAACCCGACCCATCTTCCCGTTCGTGATGTTGTAGAGCAACCAGTGCTGTCGCTTCATCCGTCATCGAATTTTTGATGATTTCATGTCCATATATCGTGTGACGCTGCATTTCCAGCTGCTCGTCGGCTGTCAGCTGTTCTGTTTTGTTCCGAATACGGTGGGATACTTTGCACTTTCCAATGTCATGCAGGTAACCACCGCGACTAATCTGATAACTCTCTTTCTGAGAATATCCAAGCCAGTTCGCGAGGTAGAAGGACAACAATCCTACCTGGATTGAATGTGTATAGTTATTGACGTCATCCCGCTCCAGCATCATGAGGAGATGAACGACATCTTTCTGCTCATCCAGTCCCTCAACCATCGGTTGCAGTGCATCATCCACCATGGTAGCGTTGAACTTGCCAACAGTCAGAGCTTCGAGAAAAGCATTTTGATAATTATGTACAGTCTGAATAAATTGGGACTTCATCTCTTCTTCAGGCGGCTCTTCCTTCGTACTTGTACTTAACCCGGAAGCATGCTTGGCGGCTGCAGCAAAAAATTCTGCCTCCGTAATTTCCTCTTCACGTGATTCAATATCTACATAATCTACACGGTGCTGCATAAGCAAGGTAATATCCTCACCTTTGATCACAGTTCCCTTCCCGAGAACGTGTAATCCTGCATCACTGAATGTATCCGCAGTCAGACGGTCTCCGTCTTGCAGGTTCATAATATGGATTCTCAAATCGGTATTCCCCCTGAACAATTCATTATAGTAACAGCACCCAATGGAACGGGGCCACAAAAATACCTATACTTCTTTATATCGTTATAATTCTTCATTTCATACATAGTTCAAACGACCTTAATCGCAAAGGTAAATACGAACATGTAAGACTTTATCCTCACTCCAACATCCAAATTAGTCCCGGTTTTAAACTTTTACACACTTTTGTGTCTTATCGCTATATCAGAGCAAGCCAAAGAAGTTCAAACGGTGAGTTTGAACTTCTTTAAGACATCTCATATTAGATTTTGATTGAACCCAGACTTGCTCCTTTAACAAATAAACGTTCAATGCTCTTCTCTACCGAAGCATCGGGAATCAGCGGCGGTGCTTGGTGAGGTTTGGTGCGCGCATCAATAATCACCTGATCACAGCCCCAATGCTTGTGGTCATATCGGCTATTAACTCCATACATATCATGCGAAGGGTTGCTCCGAGTAAAAGTTGCCCATAAGAAGTTGCTGAGGTTAGCACTCAGGAACGAACTGTCGTCACATAGAATGATCATCGGGCAAGAGTCCAAACCACCCTTTTCTTTCAAAAGAGACGTGAATGCTTGCATTTCCTGTGCTGTATCCGCATAACTCGTGAAGGCAGATGTCTGAATCGAAACAATGCCTGGCATGATGAGCTGCGGATTCTCATAACCACGAATGTTTTTCAAAGACTCCGGAACTTCCGTGCACAGATCCCGAACCTTGTCGCCATATGCTGCAAACACGACCTTGCTTCCGCTGTTCAGTCCTGTACCTGAGTAATCCAGCGTATCAATCGTCGTATGGGTGTGAAAATGAATATCCCGCTGCATGTTCATACGCTCCAAGATATAGGTCAGGAATTCGACTTCCTTATGAGTATCCAGAGGCTGCTGATCCTCAGCGGTTATAAACAGGTACTTCGCCAGACTGAGCTGACCCGTTCCCAAAATACGGTTAGCAATCGTAAGCAACTCTGTTGGCTGTTTCACCGCCTGATACGGCGTGTAACGTTCACTACCAATGGCGAACAGCAATGGATGGACCCCTGCCGCATCGACCGCATGTACTTCTTTAACGCCCGGAATCTCCTGTTTAATCGCATCCCCTGTAATCTCATGTATCAAATCACCAAACGCCGTATCCTCTTGAGGCGGACGACCAACAACCGTAAATGGCCAGATGGCATTAGGTTTGGCATAGACTTTATGCACACGCATTAACGGGAATTCATGCGTCAGACTGTAATAACCCAAATGATCGCCGAACGGACCTTCGGGCTTCGTCTCGCCTGGGTAGATATCACCCGTGATGACAAAATCAGCATCATTACTGATGCAATATCCGTCCTTGTAACTGTACCGGAAGCGACGTCCAGCGAGTAAACCGGCAAATGTCATCTCACTAAGTCCTTCAGGCAAAGGCATAACGGCTGAAAGTGTATGTGCTGGTGGACCACCGATGAAAATACTCACTTTCAGTGGTTCTCCTTTTTTGACCGCTTTGGCTTGATGTATACCAATTCCGCGATGAATCTGATAGTGTAATCCAATTTCCTTGTTCATTTCAAAATCATTGCCATTCAACTGGACCCGGTACATCCCCAGATTGGAATTCATGATGCCTGGTTTATCCGGATCTTCCGAATATACCTGCGGCAGTGTCACGAATGCCCCACCATCCATTGGCCAATGCTTGATGAGCGGCAGGTCCGAGATTTGAATCTCTTGTGCAGACACCGGGAGGCTGATAGACTTCTGTTTCGGCAGCGCCTGCCACGCAGCAAGACCTGTACGGACATGCTGAAATGGCGTCTTAAGCGCCTTCATGGGATCGTCACGAACTGCCATGACCCGTTGTACGCCTTCAAGCGTACCGCGGAACATGAATTTGCTTCGTTCCACCGTGCCGAACAGATTCGATACAGCCTGGAACTTCGAGCCTTTTACATTTTCGAATAACAATGCCGGGCCTTTAGCCTCGTGCACTTTCATATGGATGGCTGCCATTTCCAGATGAGGATCAACCTCTTCTTTGACCCGAATCAAATGACCGTGCTGCTCCAGATCGTTAATACAATCTTCCATATTGCGATATTTCATTGAATGGCTCCATTCTGTGTATGATAAATTGATTAAGTTCATAGATTCACATAACGTCTCTTCTATTTTATCAAATGATTCACTGCTAAACAAAACTATATATGAAATTTTGTCGAGTATCCTAATATCAAAAAAAGCAATATGAAGCAATCTGAATCCTGAATGCACAGGAGCCGATTGTTTTCATATTGCCGCTTTCTATTCTGGCTTGCCTTAAGATGTAATAACCGATCTGGGAATTGTGACAATAAACTGCGTACCTTTTCCCACTTCGCTCTCTACATCAATTGTACATTGATGCAATTTCAATATTCTAATCACAATGGACAACCCTAATCCATTGCCTCGAAGCGAGCTGCTTCGCGCTTTGTCCACCATATAGAATCGATCAAAGATATACGGGAGGGCTTCCTCAGGTATTCCTTGTCCAGAATCTCTAATCAATACCTTCACGAATGAAGATGACGTCTCGATCTCGACATGAATGGTACCCTTAGGGCCGGTGTATTTGATCGCATTGTTTATTAAATTCTGCCAGACTTGATCAAACAAATCTTTGTCCACAGTGATCTCGCAGGGCAACAAGTCCAATTCGATCTGTATATCCTTCTGGGACCACTGCGGCTCCGCCAGTAGAATCGCCCTTCTTAATTGTTCATCGACCTGGAACGTGGTGAAATGAACCGGATGATGCTCCGAATCCAGCGAGGCTAGCCGAAGCAGATTATCACTGAGCCTCGATAAGCGCAGCGTTTCCTCATAGATAATATCCAAATGTTCTTTCTGCTCTTCTAAAGGAATAACACCATCCTGTAGCGCTCTGGTAAATCCCCTGATCGAAGTGAGCGGAGACTGCATTTCATGAGAGACGTTGCTGACAAAGTCATCACGAACAGAATCGATTTTTTGCAACTCACTGGCCATATGATTAAAGCTCTCCATCAGTTCCCCAAACTCATCCTGATTATTATGTTTCAACCGAACCGACAGGTCACCTGACGACATCTCCTTCGCAGCGACCGTTAATCGCTTAATCGGTTTCACAATGTACCCGGACATGAACAGGATTAGTAGGCTACCAATGACCAGTACCGTTAATAGGGAGGTTAAGAGCGTGTTTCGCAGTGTGTGAAAAAGAGAAGAGAAATCGCTTTGTATCAGGAAAGTGCCGATCCCCTCGTTTGTTCCGGGAACACCTATGGTCGCAATTCCATCTTTACTGGACATGAACATTGCATCGGTTGTCCCCGCCTCAAATAACGAATGAACTTTATCCTCTGGCAAGGAAGACAACACTTCACTTTGTTGATTCACGGGAGTAATATTCAAGCCATAGCGGGCAAAGATACCCAAGCTAGATTTCACTTTTTCCGGATCATCAATCAGGTTAATCATTGTAGCGATGTCTTCAGCAAAGGTAACCATAAAACGATTCGGCGCTTTTTCCCGGGACCCGTTATTGATCATAAAGGAGAGAATCAAACTCACCAGAACAATCCCGATAAACGTAGCTACAATTCGAAGTCGCAGGCTCTTCCTCAACATCTTCATGCCCGCTCCAGTCGATATCCAAGTCCTCTTATCGTTGAGATCACCAGTTCAGGTACAGGTTCAAGCCGTTCCCTTAACCGTTTAATATGCACGTCGACCGTACGCTCATCGCCTTCATAATCGATGCCCCATAGATCATCGATAAGCTGTGTACGTGTGAATATTTTCCCTGGTGAACTCGCCAGAGAAAATAACAATTCACATTCCTTCTTTTTCAATTCAATCGTTTGTCCGTCCGCAACGACCATCAGATTGCCCAAATCAATCGTTACACCGCTGATCTGAATGATATTCGATGGACTTTTGTTATATCGTTTCAATAATGATTTCACACGCAGGATTAACTCCACAGGATCAAAAGGTTTAACCAGGTAATCGTCTGACCCGGCATTAAATCCTCTGACTTTGTCCTTGGATTCTCCCTTGGCCGTCACCATCAGGATCGGAATATCCAGATAAGATCGGATATCTTCTGTCAATTCAATGCCGTCGATTCGCGGCATCATTACATCCACAATTGCCAGGTCCACTTTCGTATGAGATAGCATATCTAACGCCTCTTGACCGTCTGCTGCTTCTAGCACGGAAAATTGATTCTTTTCAAGATAGATTCGGATTAATTTGCGGATATGGGAATCGTCGTCCACCACCAGAATCGTGTTCATGTAACCATATCCTTTCCGCCATTCGTTTTATTCGTATCGCAAGGATTCCATCGGGTCCAGCTTCGCCGCTTTTGATGATGGCATCAAACCGGCCACGATACTAATCGCCGTACTTACCACGAGACCGAACAAGATGTAATATCCCGAGAGATTAATCAGTTTTGCTCCAAATGCATTGTCCAATAGAATATTTAACACATAACTAATGATCACTGCAAAGATTACCGCAATAATACCACTAAATACGCCTAATAAAGCAGATTCCGAGAAGAATATTCGTTTGATATCCTTCTTTCTTGCTCCAATCGCCCGCAGTATTCCGATCTCTTTCGTGCGTTCCACGACACTAATATAGAGCACTACCAATATCATGATACCGGATACGATCAACGAAATGCCTGCAATACCCGCAAGTACAATGGAAGCCATACTTACGTAAGTCGTAATATTCTCCATGACCTTGGCCATCTGGGAGCCTGCGAAGCCAGCGTCAACAGCAGCTTCATTGATATCATTTACATATTTCATATCGGTTGCATAGGCGTTAACCTGAATCGGTCCAATCGTTATTCCTTTGTCCGAGTACATTTGCTCTAAAGTCTCTGATGAAATGTATCCCGGGGATTGTTGCATTGGAGATCGTTGATCTGCCGCTTCATAGATCCCTGAGATCGTTATTTCCTTCTCCAACGTTACTGGTTTATTATTGCTATCCATCTCATTGATATATAGAAGCACGGACTTGCCGATCATGGAATCAGCTTGGTCATTTCCGCTTAATTGTTTCGCGGTATCGAGGGGTAACAATATCTCATTTTCTGCCGGGAGAACCCCCGTTGTCATCAGTGCTGGATCAAAAGCATCCGTTAACGTCGTTAACTGCGTAAGTCCCACACTTTGTTTTTCATTCACCATTGTCGATTGGCCTGTAATGGTCGTAATTGTCTCTACATGATCCACATTAGGGAAATTGCGAATCGTCTCAATATCAGCTTCGGTGAACGGTTCACCTGTTGCCATCAAGGCTTCGGGGCCTTGCATGTCTTTGGCTTCTTCACTCGGCTTGGTTATATCCACAAGCAAAGGGTCCATACTTGAATTGATTTCGTCGTTCATATACGTCGTTATCCCATTCCCCAAGGAAAGCATCAGGAGTACACTTAATATACCTATAGATCCACCCAAAGCTACCAGGACATTACGCTTGGCGTTTAGTTTCATATTTTTGAGTGCCATCTTGAACGAAGCAAGCAAGCCCAGGCTCCGGGAAGTACCCTGACCACTTTCGTAGACAACCGTAGAAGGATCTTTGAGATGAATATCATCACTGATGCGCCCCTCTTCTACCTTCACAATACGTGTACCGGAGTCAGCGACTTTCTGCGAGTGAGTTACGGCTATCACCAGCATTCCCTTTTGGGCTATACTATCGAGCAAAGCCAGGATTTGATCTCCGTTTTCTCGATCCAGCGCACCTGTCGGTTCATCTGCAAGAATAATGTCCGGATTGTTGGATAAAGCCCGTGCGATGGACACCCGTTGTTTCTGACCTCCAGATAATTGGTTGGGACGTTTGTTCAGATGATCCTTCAGTCCAACCTCTGTTAATATATCAACAGCACGTTGGTTCCGCTCCTTCTCATTGGTGTCCGTCATTTGCATCGCAATCGTCACATTTTCGAGGACAGACAGATGCGGGATCAGATTAAAGTTTTGAAAGACAAAGCCGATATTATTCTTCCGATAATCATCCATTTCCTTCTCTGTCATGGCACTTAAGTTCTTGCCACGAACAATGACTTCCCCTTCATAATCGGAGTCCATGCCACCAATAATATTCATCAGTGTCGACTTACCGCAGCCAGATTCACCGAGGATGGAGACGAATTCACCTGTCTCAAAACTCAGGTTCAAACCGTGGAGTACCGGAACTTTTTCTTTTCCATATAAGGTGTATGACTTCTTCACATTTTTAACTTCGAGTATTTTCATATGGATCTCTTCCTCTCCTGATCAAGCACAATATCTATCTATTTGATGTTCATATCGTAACAAATCAGTGTGAACTGATAATGAACTGGAGCATTGGCCTGTAGGAGGTTGTTCAAAAGAACGATATGTAAAAAAAACTATACTTCCTTGAAGCAAATCATTTCAAGGAAGTATAGGTTTATCGAATTATTATTAGATCAATCCGGCTTTTTGCAGCAATCTTTTCACAATCGCCGCTGACTGCGCACGACTAATGTCTGCCTCTGTCATCAGCTTGCCATCAGCACCTTCTACCAGATCTTGTTTAATCGCCGATGCAACCGACTCTGCTGCCCATGCTTGTACTTTAGCACTGTCGCTGTATGAACTTATCAGACTGGTTGTCTCTGAAGCATCAGCCTGTGCCAGACCGACCAGTTTCATCGCACGTGACACAATGGTCAGCGCTTCAGCACGAGAGATTTCACTGTTCGGACGGAAGCTGTCGTCCGCATAACCCGAGATCAATCCGTAGGACACGGCCGTCTGAACCTCATCCTCATACCATGTGCCTGTCTTCACATCCGTGAACGATGCTGTTTCTGTGTTATTCGGGGAGTGTAGACCCAAACCCCTTAACAGAACAGCCGTGAACTCCGCTCGCGTAATACTCCGGTCTGGCGCAAACACGTTCTCACCGGTTCCTTGTACGATCAGACGGGATGCCAGATCTTGTACGTCATCACGACTCCAGTGACTCGTTACATCACTGAATGTTGTCGGGTGATAGATCAAGGCGTAAGTGCTGTTCGTCAAGCTGTTAATAACAGCAGAATCTTGTCCATTGCCTTTGATAACCTTAGTCGGCACATGCAGAAGGCTGCCATCTGGCTGAAGCACAACACCAGTCGTGATCTTAGAACCATCCACTCCCTCTGGCAATGTGATGGAGCGCTCTACATAAGAGTTGAAACGATCCACATTGACTTGTTGTCCATTCCAGATGGCTTTTACTTCAAAATCAACTGGAGCTGCAACCACCGTAGTGTTCTGCATCTTGTCCGCTGCGGCCTGAATGGCTGATTGCTTGGATGCAGCACTAGGTGCAATAGCAATCTGAATCGTGACATCTTCCATTGGAACGGCGCTTCCGAATTGGTTCATAACCTGATCAATCTGAATCTGATTTGCCGGGAGGGTATACGTACCACTGTCTGTCTGAATGACAACTTCGGCACTGCTTCCTTCCATCGTTTTGACCAGTTTGCCATTCAGTTCACCAACGACCGCACCCTTGCCAGTACCTGTCATCGGCAGCAGAAGCGTTCTTAGTCCACTTCCAATCTGATTGATGACTTTGTCATTATCCACGTGAACAGTAGTGGTAACCAGATTGTTTACCGTTGATGTGGTAGCCGTAGCAGATTGTTCCTGTTTCTGTCCATTCACATAGATGTCTACACCTTTGGTTACCGCTGGAGTGGAAGGAACAGGTGTAACGACGGGTGATACACTTCCTCCCGAAGATGAACCTGGATTCGGTGTAGAACCCGAGTTGCCAACACCTGAGTTGGCTGCTGTAATTGTGATTGCTCCACCGGACAATTGAGTGTAGCTCTCATGTTCTACATTCGTAAAATACCAATGCTCTGAATCCGTTTGATCTACAGAGAGCTGTTTCGTTCCAGGCGTCGCATTGTTTTTGGCTTTGATCTCGATATCAAACATTTGTCGTTCATCTACAATCGGATTGTTCCCTCCAGAAAAATCAACCCAAATAATCCGTACCCAGCCTTCCGCATTTCTGATTTCATACTGGAAGTCTGCTACACCCTCTTCATTTGGTGATGTGGTGATGGCGTTGATCGATTTAGGCGTGATCCGAACAATTTCCAGCGCAGACGTATCATAATCAATCTGCATATTATAAGCTTTCACCCCGAAATAGGACTTTTTCAATACAACAGGTACATGAACGGTCTCCCCTGCCTGTACGCTTACATTTGCAAATTGTACTTGTGATGGTTCTACCGGTTCTGCCCCAGCTACATTGGGCAAAATAAGTGAAGAGAGTAATGTCAGTGCGATCAGACCCGACATTGTTTTTCTGATTCTAGGACGTTTCTTTTTCGGTTGAAACATGTAATAGCCTCCATGTCTGTATCAAATGATAGATCGTATGGTAAAAATAGAAAAAGTGTTGTTATTCGTTAACTAAAATAAAGAATATGTATTAATCAGGAAGTTGTATTTTTTCTTTTCCAACAATGAATGTTCGTCTAGGCTCCGTATTTGGGTTTGAAGTGGAGTGGGTAATAACTTCGAGCACAAGATAATAACCTTCGTCCTCTTCTTTAACGGTATACTGTGCTCCTGTTTCCCCTTCGATTGGTACCATATCTTCTCCCGTAGCTTCTGTTGCGCGGTACCACTGGTAAGAAGGAGTATTAAGGGTATCATCATAATCAATATCCATTAAATAGTAATCAACAGCAACTGCACTCTCCATGTAATCCTTCAATTGACCATTCAGTACATACGGGGCATCATCCACTTGCTTAAAGGTCAACACATAGTCATTGTTTTTTCCACCAAGTGTTTTGCCGTTGTATCCTATTAACAAAGCATCCATGTCCCCCAGAGTGGTTTCCGTATTACGATCCACATCCATTCGGTTCATCTCTACATAAGAAAAGCTGCGGCGAGTCATCATGTTACGAAGATAATTGAAAAGGTCAGATGCATCCAAAGAATTCACTTTTCCGTCTGCATTTACATCCCCTTTTTTACTAATGTAAAGTTCAATGTTATCCGTAACAGTCTCTGGTGCACCAGAGATCATATAATTCGCTTTCAATTCGATGTTGATTTTGCCGCTTTGGCGAGGAATAACCACCAATGTGCTCTCAGGCGTTGGCATATTCTCATCTTGTCTCGTTTCTACATACACCTCAGCGATGCTGTTATCACTTGAGCTGGCTGTAGGCGGGCTATACTCATCGGATCGAAATTGTGTACTTAGATTGATTCTGATGATATTATTGATGGTCACCTCGATGGGCACATCGCGTAAAGAAGGATCATTTGGTTTCGATGAATAATTTAACCAGTTGATGCCATCATTAAGAACAGGTTGTGAAATGTTTATTACAGGACCAATTGCACCTGCGTCAGCCTGCGGAAGCGTTCCACCTATAGGCAATGCAATGCCCAATCCGAGCGCAGTCAACATGCTTTTTTTCAATATTGGCTTAAGCCGTTTTTTGTTTTGTTTCCCCTTCAATTCATGTTCCTCCTCGTGTACATTTCAAATTTGAACAACTACATGCTCAGTATAACGAGTCATTCTGAACCAATTCTGAACAGGACCATAGAACTATTCCCAGTTATAATTCGACAAAAAACGCCATGGAGTAAGCCTCCATAGCGTTTTGAGCACAAATATTTTTCCAGTTTGGATTAAATTCACTAAAAATTAAATTCCCTCAACAATTCTTTTTGCTCTAACCTTCACCTCACGGTAGAGTTCATCCTCATCAATCGTTAACAACTTCCTGCCTTGCATGAGGATCTGACCGTTCACAATCGTGGTATCCACATCCGCCCCATTTACACTGTAAGCCAGTAGCGACTCTACCTCATGTACTGGTTGAAGATGTGGTTTCACCAGATCGATCAGGATCAGATCCGCTTTGTGCCCCACCTCAAGTACACCCACTTCATCCTGTAGGCCCAGCAGACTAGCACTTCCGCGTGTAGCCATGTGTAGAACGTTTTTGGCTGGCAAGCGCGTGGGATCGCCATAATCCAGCTTTTGCAACCAGGTCGCCGCTTTGATCTCCTCGAACATATCCACGGTTGTGGCACTTCCCGCTCCATCGGTTCCGATCCCCACGTTAATCCCCTGGGCCAACATCTCGGTAATCGGAGCAATTCCACACCCCAGCTTCAGATTGCTGACCGGATTGTGTGCTACACCACCGCGCATACCCTTCAATCTGCTGATGTCCCTTCGATTAAGGTGTACGCCATGCGCAAGTAGGACATGTGCCTGTTCGAACATCCCTGCTTCTTCCAAATATTCTGTCGGTGTCATGCCATAACGCTCTCGAATCTTCACGACTTCTTCCTTTGTCTCAGCCAGATGAATATGCAGCGGGATATCCTCCGCGACAGCCATGGCAATGACTTCACGGAGCGGCTCCATGGGACAAGTGTAGGGAGAGTGCGGTCCATACATGGTTGTAATTCGCCCATCGGCGGCTCCAGACCAGCGCTCTACAAGATCGATCGCTTCCTGCAACCTGCGTCCCCCATCGTCCTCCATGAATACCATTCCTCGTGTCAACGATGCCCGGATACCTGTTTGCTTCACCACTTCGGCAATCTCGTTCATATGAATGTACATATCGGCAAAGGCAGTGGTACCCGAACGGATCATCTCGGCGATGGATAACTTGGCTCCCCAAAAGATATCTTCCGGGTTCATCTGCGCTTCGGCAGGCAACATTTTGCGTTCGAGCCAGTCCATCAGCTTCAGATCATCCGAGAATCCCCGGAGCAGGCTCATTGGCGTATGTTGGTGGGCATTAATCAGACCCGGCATGGCGATCTTATGGCGGCCATCGATAATCTCATCTTGCGGTTGAGGCAAAATGTGGTCAGCAATCTGCGTAATGCAATCTCCTTCAACACGAATATCCCCCGTAAAGGGGGCATCGGCATCTTTCATCGTTAGGATCGTAGCTTGCTGAATCAGTATACTCATTACATTCACAGCTCCTCTGGATTGGTTATCGTTCCTTCAATATCCGAGGTTAAGCCTTCACGTAACGGCAAGGTCAAGTTATTTTAATTTTTGAATCGTCATCTTTCTGAAACTTTGTATAAAAGGTTTGGGGTCAATTTCGACCATATATGGATATACTCCAGTGCTCGTGTGCAGATAGAAAAATCCACCTTCATCACCCATACGGCGAAATGACATATCAAACACTTCCGTAATGTTGAACTCGCGGTATTTGGTCACGATTTTATCTGAATACAGAATCATCGAACGGGCATTCATCTCAATCTCTTGGGCGAGACCCGTCACTTCTCTCTGCACTTTGTAATAAGGTAATACAGCAACGCAGTTCATGATCTCCCTCCATTCATGCCATGATTATTGTTCCATCATAGCAGATCGGAGGGTACCAGCAAAAGAATTGAAACTAGGTGATCTGGGTCGTCACCTGTAGAGGCGTATGAAGCGCATCCTGAATGTCCTGTAAAGAGAGGACCTGTTCAATATGAAACACACCATGTGGCAACGCTGACTCTGTTTTATATACGTGTTCGGCCACGGCTGCTGCCACGGCGGCTGTCGCATCTGCTTCTTTATCGCCAACAAGCAATTGTTCGACGCGGACTTGTTCCCCATTTTCCCATCCTACGGCATCGACCTTGACCGCATACATCGGCTCTCCTCCAGGAATAAGACCAAAGGCCTTCACTGTTCCATTCCGAATAGACGGGATACGCAGCAGGGAAAACAACCCTGCACGTTTGGAGATTGCCATGGATGTTGTGATCCAGCGGGAATCCAAGCATAGTCGGGTGGAAACAGTTGGAATACGTAAGGTCCGAGCAACCACGTGTTGGTCCGAAAAGTTAAATCGATACGCCTTCCGGTTACCCAATTCCGCTCCAAAATCGATCCTTTTGCCATCTCCGAAACTTTGCACCTCCGTAGGCTTGCCCTTTTGCATCACCTGGTAGGTGGCATTCATCTGATCAACCGTCCACTCCACGGCAGCTTTTCCGTGTTTCTCTCCAAGTCCCAGCATCACGGTAATGTCTGCTTCCTCCACCTGATCCATATGCATGGTCGCTTCGCGTACAAGCAAGTTCGTTACTCCCGGTGATAGTCCAACGCTGAGGATCGCGGTCGATTGGGAACGTTGCATTGTGGTGTGCAGCTGTTCAACCTGAGCGAGAAAATCGTACTTTGCAGAAATATCAATATAATCGGTTCCGGCTTGTGCACAGGATTCAACAAACCGGGTATCACTCTGATCGACACACATGATGACCAGCTTCACAGACCGTAACATGGACGGCTCCACAGGTTTGGTCACATCCAGTTGTAGCGGCAGTACCGCACCACCAGTAGACCTGCTGAATTCTTCCGCACGGTTCATGCGTGTACCTGCTGCCCATACTTTACCCGGGAACAATTTCCCCAGTTGAGTACATATCATCTGCCCTACTTGACCATAACCGCCAACGACCCAGATCTGATCTTTCATAGGCTTCACGTTAGTTTCGAATTGCATAATACCCCTCCACCCAGAACGCCCCGAAGTAACGTGTAATATGTGAGAAACCGCATTCGGTCAGTAGCTGAGTCATCTCTTCAGAGCATATTGGATCGGATTCACGGCCCAAGGAAGCAGCAAAACGCTCCCACTCTTCAGGAAGCACTCCCACACTCAACATGTGATCCTGCCAAGCTTGCATCATGATTGGATGTGCAGGTGATCGAAGATCGGCGTTTACAGCCGCAATGATTAGGGGTGCACCCCGTTTAAGTCTCGCTGCAAGGCCGGTCAGAAACGTTCTTTTGGCCTCCATCCCTTGAAGGAAATGCAACATGAGCATACTTGTCGCCCCATCATATAAAATATCCTCCGGCAATTCTTCAACCGTGACAGGTTCCAGCGTAACTCTGGAGCCAATACCCGCTTCCGCGATTCGTTTCTCAGCAAGTTGCAGCATCGGCAGCGAAGGATCTACTCCGGTCAATGTCCAACCGGCATGACGTGATCCAAGCAGAGCAATCTCTTTCCCTCCTCCTGCTCCGGCCAAAAGTATATGAATACCGTTGTTATCCGCAAACGATGCTGCAAGCAGCCGTTCCATTAGATCATGCATATGAGAATAACCCGGAATTTTCAGGGCTATCGATTGTTCGTAACGATGAACATCTGCTGTTTCCCAGCTCATCGGTGATGGATTGTGATTCATGGACACCGCGCTCCTCTTGAATTGAAGTTAGACTTGACTCGTTGTTCGTCTAATTTCATTATAGAAGGATACGCCGAGCCTACAATCCCAGAACATTGGGATATGCGCATAGAGAGAGGAGAAATCTTGTTGACATCACGTATTGACCAGAGCCACAGACTTATCACTTCTCTTGAAAAAGGAACCTGGACCTCACGTACTTATCGGGAAGCTGTTCTCAAGCAGATCCAGACGGTTATACCGTACGACGCATACTGTTTCACCACCGTTGATCCTTTGACTCTTCTCTCCACCGGAGCCGTGACAGAAGAAGGCATTGAAGCCATTCATGATCGGTTATTCATGAATGAATACATGGAAGAAGATATACATAAATACGCTGAACTAGTTCTCAGCGGTGAACATACAGCGACACTTCACACGGCCATAAGCGCACAGCCCGAACAAAGCCCACGTTATATCAACATTCTTCAGCCAGCGGGGTTCGGTGATGAATTGCGCGCTGTATTCGTCAGTGGAGACGCTTGTTGGGGATATCTAACCCTGTATCGCAAGACTGAGAATTCTTTTTTTACAGAAGAAGAACGGTTGCTGATTCAGACCTGGACTGCTTCGATTGCATCGATGCTGCGGTCCACAAGTCTGACACTTGTGGAGGAAATCACGAGTGGAAGTCCTGAGGAACCCGGGATTATGATCACCTCGGATACGTTCCAGCTCTTATCCCTGAACGCCCCGGCGAGGTATTGGCTGTCCCAATTGCGTAAGCTGGAACATATAGGGCCGGATGTTCTGCCCCGTCCGGTACGTGCAGTCAGTTCCCACTTGCAGCGCAAGAATCGGGCAGAACGGGCTGACGATACTCAACTCACTCCCGACTCGCCCTCCAAAGTCTGTATCCAGCTTCCGGATGGCCGTTACCTCATCCTTCATGCCAGTCTTATGCAACAGCTCGTGGGACCGGATCAGATTGCCATCCGTTTGGAGCAGGCGATGCCGCAGGATTTGCTGCCCTTGCTTGCCGAGAGCCATGGATTATCCAGTCGAGAACGTGAACTGCTGGGTTATGTGCTGCGCAGCTATTCGTCCAAAGAGATTGCTGCAGCGATGCATATTTCTGTCTATACCGTTCAGGATCATTTGAAATCGATTTTCGCCAAAACCAAGGTATCCTCACGTCGCGAGCTCATCTGGTATTTCGTTTCCCGTTTCCAGCTGTCGGATGAGCCCGCCATATGACGTGACAGAACAGAGGAATAGCTGCTCAATAGAATGCGAGTACATTTAATCTACATCGTTTCTTGAATACAGCAAAAAAGAAGCCAATCCCTAAAGGATCGGCTTCTTTTTTAGGCTTTTGCGACGTATAACACGTTCATACTAAATATCTTCACAATGCCGTGATTATGTCCATATCTTTTCCTACGACTTTGCAGGTTTCCGAGTAGATTTGGAGGAACCAGATTTTTTATTCTTTTTCTGACTCACTTCCACAATTACAGGCTCCTGCGGGTGTTCTACAGGGTACATCTTGCGGAATAATAACGTCTGTAGTACCAGGAACGAACCCCCAACCGTCCAGTAGAGCGGCATGGCTGCCGGGGCTGTTAGAGAAAAGAATGCCATCATCAATGGGGAGAGATATCCCATAATGGCGAACTGTTTTCGCTGTTCAGGCGCCATGTTGGCTTGAGATACCTTCGCTTGAATCAGATAAATGACGGCGACCACCACAGCGAGCACGTAATCCGGTGCACCCAGTTTGAACCAGAGGAACGAATGGGAGGACAACTCCGGTGTAAGTCGGATGGCTGTGTAAATTCCTGACAGAATAGGCAACTGAATGAGCATCGGCAAGCAACCGATATTCAGCGGATTGAAGTTATGCTTCTTGTATAGCTCCATCGTTTCCTGAGACAGCTTTTGCTTATCAGCAGGGTCATTTTTGCCTTCATATTTTTTCTTGAGTGCATCCATCTCGGGTTTCATGGCATTCATGATGACTCGTGTTCCCTGCTGGGACTTCGCTTGACGCATCATCAACGGCAACAGTGCTAGACGAATGACCAGCGTAATCACGATAATCGCGACCCCATAGCTTCCATTAAATATGGTGGCAATATGCTGAATCAGATACGACAGTGGAAATACAATGTAGTGGTTAAAAAATCCCGGTGTCGATGAAGTAATCTCCGACACGTTGTTGCTGCATCCGGCAAGCAGCATGACTGCAAACAAAATTGCAATCAGGCCATAGATCCGTCCCTTGCCCGATGTAAAAGTGAACCCCTTGTTCGTCTTATGTTCCATATATATCCTCCTCGTTGATTTGTTGACCAATCGTTCAACGAGGAATGACAATCTGGTTCATCTTCATCGGGCGCTTCTCTTCGTCTAATCATGCGGCTCCAGTCTTCCTGTCTGTGCTGTCTGTCCAAACACAGGGCGGGAAGTACAGGTTCAAGTCCACCACCGACGCCACCTTCCACCCAGTACTCGGTCATGCCACAATGAAGATGGGCAATATAGGCATAACTGACGGTGAAGATGAGTCCAATCGAGAATAAATATGGTAATAACTCGTGCAGTTCAAACAAGGGATTCACCCCCTTTATAGGTTAGTTTTTATATTATAACACTTACATATTGTTTTTGCATAAATCCGTACGTGAAACCAACTATTATTCAGTTATTCCGTTCTCAATTTGGACAACTCTAGCTCAGCTCTGTGTCTTGCTACGTTATAAGAAGGCCAGGAACGATTGGATGTATCCCTCTCCAGATATGCTTGACGTTCCAGCATTTCTCTCTTGAGATCCGGGTACTCCTGCAATGCAAACTCTCGAAGTAACGGGACTGCATCTGCCGACAGACTCGCCAGGTAGGTTGCATCAATATTGCCAGTCTGATGATAACGTTCAATATTCAGCGCTGCAATCCGATTATCCATGCCCACATAGTTGACTGCAACATATGCAGTGAGTGCAAGCACAATATACCAGCGGATCAGCGGTATGGACGTGTAGCGTATACGAAGGCCAGCAATCAGCAACAGGAGTGCGAGGAAGATCATGAATGCGTGTACCAGGAAGCGAATGTACGTATATCCATATGCCTGCTCATAAAGATTTAGCCGCATAAACGCGGAATACAACATAATTGCTGAACAGCTGACCAGAATCAGAAGCAGTACCTGATGCACGATGGAACCCGCTTTGCCACTCGAACGGGTGTATTGCAACGCAACAATAAGGATTAAAAAGTTAATACCGGTGACGAGAATCAGCTCCACAAACCCACTTCTCGCATACTCTGCGTAAGACAGATCTACCGGAAGATGTCCCTCTCCAGCACCAAACAGATACGAAAATTGTACAAGCACAAACAGAACGTACACACAGTTAATAACGATTAGCATCGTCCCCACAATGATGGGGTCCAATCTGAATGGTTCCCGATGAATCGGAGTGCGTTCGGGCTCGGGTGTTATCTTATTCGTAAACGGACCTTCAGTGGTCGCGTTCACAGGAGAAACTTCCTGCACATGATCACGCGTAATAGACGTAGATGCTGCGCCATTTTTCCAATGTGCGTTCGCCCTCTTCTCTGCCTCATATTGCATTGGCTGTACAAATCCCCATACATAACCGAACAGAACTACACCTGCAATGACAATCCAGATGATTCTCGGTATCCCTGGGGTAAAAGCCAGCTGATTCAACCACTCCGGAAAACCGGCTAAATACTGGTCGAAGACCCCGTCAGCAGAAGACAGTAACGCGATGACGACAACAAGGATAGGCAAGGATGCCACAAGGCCGATGAGCACTTTGAAAACAACCGTTTTCTGTGATTTGCCCATGCCACGCCCGCCCGCTCTCACAGCAAGGGCCGCAACAGTCCCCCAATGACGTATAGCTTGAGGCAGCAGATGGTCAATTGCCGTACCGATTAACCCGATCTCCCACCACTGCTTCCGTTTTCTGCCCATTAGATAGGTCATATGTAAGATAATTACGCCGGGTACAATCAGGAAATTAAGAACACGGAATAGTTCATTGTCATAGAACAGGAACGTTAGCGACAATAACAGCACAGCACCCGCTACAAATGCATCAATCCACTGGAAAGACCTCATACGGTCCCGTGCAAACAGATACATAAACACATAAAAGAGAATGACAAAGATCGGATACGATACGCCCAAATCATTACCATAGAATAAATACTGGTGAATGATAGCAAGTATCCATGCTGACAGTAGCGTGATTAGAGCGCGTTGCGGTGAAGCCATTATTTTATCAATCATGGGAAAAACCTCCATTAACCTTTCTATGCTATATTCTAGATGATAAAATAGGAATATAAATAGAAATTAAAATCGATAAAACTTCTTATTTTAGAGGAATACATCAGAGTTCACCTCCAGGAGGGAATCAACACTTGAAATTACATCAGCAATACCTGCTGTTGCATCGTCATTACGGTCACCATACAGAACATGAACTTACACTCGCCAATCTCGCTGAATTACTGAATTGTACGCATCGTAATACGTTAACGATTGTCAAAAAGATGGTTGCTCATGACTGGATTAGTTGGGTTTCCCAGCGTGGCCGTGGTCGTCGTTCATCACTGACCTTGCTTGTTCCGGCTGATCAAATCGCCGCAGAATATATGATGCAGGCCATGAATCGCCGGGAGTTGCAGGAAGCTGCCGAGCAGGTGCGTGCATTCTCCAGTTCAACAACCATGCAGGATTATCTAAATCAGTGGTTGCTTGGGTATTCGGGACATCATACGGAAGCCGGCACCAACAATGAGCAGATTGATACGCTTCGGTTGCCCCTGCGCCAACAGCTTCATGCGCTTGATCCGCTGTACATTAATCTGTTGGCTGAATCCTTTGTGACCAGCCATGTCTTTGACGGGTTGGTTCAACGTGGTGAAAAAGGCGAGATTCTCCCCTGTCTCGCTCATACTTGGGATGTCAGTGCAGACCGACAGACCTGGACGTTTTATTTACGAAAAGGCATTACATTTCACAATGGTCAGATGCTGACGTCTCATGATATTGTGCATACATTTGAACGGCTGCAATCTACAGATCGTCGGACATTGTACCGTGATGTGAGTAAACAGATTCTATCTATTGAAGCGGTCAGTCTCTTGACCGTGTGTTTCCGGCTTAAAAAACCTCACGAATTGTTTTTGTCCTTTCTTACAACAAGTCGTGCGGCGATTGTACCCTCACCGGGAACACACGAACAGAAGATGAATCATGCGGGTGATCCACATGGAATGCAAAAACCTGTCGGGACGGGACCGTTCAAGGTCACTGCCTGGGATGATCACTTGTGCAGACTTGAAGCTTTTTCATCGTATTTTCAGGGTAGAGCACATATGGACCGGGTAGATATCCTGCAAATTCCGTGGAGTGCCTCGGCCAAAATGGATGATAGCCAAGATATCGAAACTCCGTTCTTTCATCTTGTTCATAATCCGTCTTCGTCTGCGGGTGCAGACTGGACACAGATTAGTGCAGGGGTGATGGTTCATAAATTACTCACGTGTAATACGCAAAAAACCGGACCGTTAAACGATCCGGAAGTAAGAGCACACCTTCAGTCATGTCTTGCTGGAATGTATAGAGATGACGGACATGCAGATGACTCTGAGGTCATGGAGACTGATTTTAGTGCGGTAAATACCAAGAAAGTCCAGGTCCACTCGGAGGGATTTAGCCATGTATCGATAAGTTCGATATCCTCCAGTCCCATCTCCTTGCATATTGCAACCATTCCACAATATCGCAGGGATGCTAAACATCTGGCGTCCATACTGGAGCAGTACGGTTTCTCCTGTACCGTCCGTACCGCTACGATGGAGCAGTTCAAAGGAAATCTCCGACTGGAATCTGATCTGATTCTCTTCTCTCTCATTCGGGACAGAGACGAAGAACTGCGCAGGTATGATCTTTACTCCACGTTGTCCGAGCATCTGGAAGATTCGGCTCGTATAACGATTCATGAGATGTTGCAAACCATTATTGCTTCTCCGATTGCAGCAGATCGAACTTCTGAATTAGACCGAATTGAACAATTCTTGGTCGGTCAGAATTTACTATTCCATTTATCCGAAAAACCAGTTGAAACCGCTTATCTGCCTTCGGTGCGCGGCCTATCTTTCAACAGCCAGGGCTGGGTGAACCTGCGTCATATCTGGTTTCCGTCTGACGCACGAGCACATCCGTTTGATTAAACATCGTATTGTATTACTTATACCATCCGATCACGTGTCTATTTTATTTTGATAAGGTCCTAATCGGCTGTCTCGGTTGGCTTCTTAATGAAATGGTATCTTTACGTCGATATACTCCAAGCAGTAAACCCATCATGGCGTATTCTAAGATCAGATGAGAACCAAATCCAATAAAAGGGAATGTAACGCTAACAATCGGAACCTTTCCGGTAGTCATCGCCAGCGAGTAAAGCATTTGCAATACAAACATCATTGTAATACTGAACACGATCATACGACCAAATTCATCGAGTACACGAGGTAGCATTTTCAGCATACTAGCAAGAAACCATACGATTCCAAGCAAAAGCACTATGCCTGCTAGCCAACCAAATACATCAATAAGCATTACACCGGGATAGTCCATATAAAATCCTTTAAAGTGGTCAAAAGACGTGTCAAAACCGTTTCCCCACCATCCGGCGGAATGAAGAATACTCATAATTGATTGGTTATAGCTACCATGTCCTAGCGGGTCATTTTGGGGATTAAACACGGCAGTGAGTCTCTCAAACCGCCTGTACTCACCACTCAAAAACAATTGCATCATAGTGACAAGTCCCGCAATTGCAGCACCTACAAACGTATAAAGCCATTTTCGTGTAATCCAGGCAAACAAGATAATAGTTGCCGTTCCGAATGGAAACAATCGTACCCAATCTGAGGCTTGTAACAGGCTAAAAGACGGCAAAGCCACAAGAAGAATATAAGTTGAGATGGATTGTACGTCACACTTAGTACGCAGCTTATCCAGCATAATCGCACCTATGGCGAGGGGCAATACCCACATGGATATCGTCGTGAGATCAATGGTTAACCCAAATATGCTCCAGAACCGTTGCACACCATAATCAACCGGTGATACCAACGGATTAATCCACAACATACCACTTAACAAAATATAGATCCACCAGGCAGCTTTTTTCCATTTTCGATAATCAAAATAAATCAAAAACACCATCAGTACTAAACCAAAAATAGTGTAGATCAAATGACTTTTATACAAGAACTGAAAGGTTTCAACTGAGATATTTGTCGTATAAATCCACGTCAGCAGCAGACTTATGATTAGCAAACTGGAAAGTCCCGTTAACAACCCCCAGTGCATTCGATGTCGATGCAATCGGTGCATGCTTTTGCCTACCACTGCAGGATCACCCATCTGTTCAATGGCATATGCAATTGCTTCTTCCTCTGTATAACCTTCTTGTTCTTTGTCCAAAATGATCTCTTCCATGTGGTTTCCCAACTCTTCACGCAAGTCGTTATGTACTTCGCGAGCTTTAACCTGAACACACATGTGATCAAGATAATGCTGAATTCGTTCATCTCGATTCGTCATGTCAGGCCTCCTTCCCCAAGCACCCGATCCACAGCTCTGCGGAACAAATTCCACTCCGCTTTTTTACTTTCTAAAGCCTCCATGCCCTTGTCACGAATCGAATAATATTTACGTTTACGGCCTTCAACCTCCATCCAGTACGACTCTACCCATCCTTCAATCTCCATAGCATGCAAAATAGGATATAACGTGCCTTCTTTCAGATTAAACACACCTTCGGATTGACGATGTAATTCCTTAATTAATTCATAACCGTACAACGGTCGTTCCTTCAATAAAGTTAGGATCAGTGTCTCGGTACTACCTTTAATCATTTGTTTGTTAACCTGCAACGCGCTCACTCCTTCCTTTTCATACTTTTAAATCTCTTCTGATCATATACATCGGAAACCTATGCATAGAACAACTAGGTATGATATTACCTTATCCTTCCTTTTCTGTCTAGCCAACAACCTTCTTTATTTATGTTAAAATAAACAAGTCCTTTCATTCACGAACTTTAATGATGAATCTATATATTCGTGTATTTTTCAATTACATATCCTATTTTTTGAATCTAATTATGGAGGCGTTACATATGAGCAAACTAATTTTCTTTCTCGGCGGGGCTGGAAGTGGCAAGACCACCCTTGCCAAAACCCTTTCCCGTAAACATAAAGCGGCTTTCTTTGATATGGATATTCTGCTTCGTCCCGCGGCTGAGGCGATCATGACCCTTCAGGGACTTGATCCATCCGACCGAGATTCGCCTGAATACAAAAGGTTGTGCCGTGATCTTGGGTACCGCATTACGATGGATGCCGCTCTGGATAACGTTCAGTTGGGTATCGATACGATCGTTGTGGGGCCATTTACTAAAGAAATCGGTACCCCGGATTGGATTGCTCAAGAACTTACACGAATTGCACGTTCTCTGGAAGATACGGATGTGCGGGTGGCTTATATTTATTTGGAGAATGAAGCATTGTATCACAAACGGATCACAGCAAGACAATCTCCATTGGATGAATGGAAACTTGCAAACTGGGATGCCTTTAGAGCTTCTCTCGTCCGAAAAGAAGTAACATGGCCCCTCCAAGCTTCATCCGTCGCTTATATTGACAATTCCAGTGATGATCCTGCGATTGCCTATGCCGAACTTGAACGACGGATGTACGAGTAGCTTTATAAAATTCACATCCGAATTCCTTTGCACCATGTAGCTTCACTCGGAAAATAAAAGACGAAACAAAAGAGGTATTTGTCGAGACCCCCGTTGGGTGCATCACGACAAATACCTCTTTTTCATATATTCAAGATCATCTTTTCATATGTTCAAGATCATTCGCAACTCACTATTCACCTTCTGCGATTGCGGGATCACGCAAAAAGGTTTGCGGAAGTCCTGCCATAATAAGTGCGTACTACGGAATCGCAATAACATTCGAACTGATAGATTATAGATGTACTTAAATGTAAGAGAGCCAACATCTCTCAACTCAAAGGAGAATTTCATGAAATCTTACGTAGCAACATGTCCAGCTCAACAACAACAGAACTACAAATCGAATCACAAGTGGAAACGTACTTTAGCCAACATCCTCCTGGTTGCATCTCTAAGTTTCACCACAATAACCAGTGTATCGGCAGAGAATAGTCTCCCCCTTCACCAGGTAACCCCTCAGGAAACGGAATCGTTCATCAATCAGTTCTTCTCCCAGCCTGAAATGAAGTCTGCTCTGAAAGGGGCTGTCGTCACCGTTGTTCACGATCAACAGATTGTGTTGAATAAAGGATATGGTTATGCCAATGTGGCAAAACAAATCCCAGTCGAGGCCGACTCCACCCTGTTCCGTGTAGCCTCCATCTCCAAAACGCTGACAGCAACCGCTATTATGCAATTGGCCGAGCAAGGTAACGTAAAGCTTGATCAGGATATCAGCGCATATACAGACGCTTTGCATCTGACCAACCATACCGGAACAACGTTAACATTGGAACATCTGATGACCCACACCAGCGGGTTTGATTTCACAGATGCAGCAGCTACAGACAGAGAGCTGGGAAGTTCTTATCCGCTTGAGCAATTCATCAAAGACCACCAACCGTCCGTTGTCCGCACGCCAGGAGAAGTTTTCCGTTACGACAACTACGGCTATGCACTCTTGGGCTACATTGTTCAGAAACAGTCCAAACTTCCGTTTGAGACTTATGTACAACAGCATATTTTCCAGCCACTCGGTATGTCGGATAGCCATTTTACACTAAGCAAAGACTCGCTCAGTAAACTCGCGACTCCTTATGGCGCTGAAGGGCAGGCATTACCGCAATATCCCAATGTACCGGATAGCTCACCTGAGGGTGGATTAATTACGACTGGACGGGATATGGCTCATTTTATGCTTGCGCAGCTCAATCAAGGTTCATACCAGGGTACACGTATACTCGAACCTGCATCCGTCCAGGACATGCAAACGTTGGATGTCTCCATACACCCTGATATACCCGGCACAGGTTATGGATTCGAATCCACCTATTCGCAATATAATCATGGACGGAAAGTCGTGAGTAAAGCAGGCGATCTTGCGGGCTTCCACTCCAATCTATGGCTGTTGCCTAACGAGAAGACCGGACTATTTGTCGTCTCCAACAGTGATGGATCTGATGTGCGAGAAGCGCTTTTTCAAGCATTTATAGATCATTTTTATCCAAACAACGAAACACATTATGCCGATTATATTGTACCCGAGTCTTCACTCCGTACCTACGAGGGACTGTATCGGGATATCCGCTTGCCCGCATGGTTGTATGATGTTTCAGCAACAGAGACAGGACTTCAGGTGATAGACGCTTATGGCACTCACAACTTAACCCCCGTTAAGGACATGCTGTTCATGGATGATGACGGTAAACTCGCTGGTTTCAAAAAAAATCAGTCAGGTGAAATCTCTTATTTCTATTACAACAAGTCAGATAGCTGGTCCGAAAAATTGGCTGAAGCCAAGCCCTATGAAGATGTGCCAGAAGACCATCCCTATGCTCCGTACATCTATCGCTTAACACAGATTGGCCTGTATCCACAGGATCAATCCCGATTTGAACCTGAGAAGCCTGTAAGTCGTGGAGAGTTTGTAACACAGGTCGTAGGCATAAGCGGGATGTCGATTTCGACTCAATCACCAAAATTTAAAGACACCCAATCAAGTCCCTATGCCGCCTACATTCAAACCGCCCTGGAACTGGGTATTGTGCAAGGAAATACCCGTGGATTGTTCCATCCTGACCAAGCTATAACAAGGCAAGAGGCCGCGGTGATTATTTCGAGAACGGCTCAACAACTACTTGGTGCACCTGCCGTAACTGCCAATCTTGCCGGTTCACAGGATCGTTGGGCTAAAGAAGGTGTTCAATTTGTAGTCGCTTTAGGTCTCTACGGTCCAGAAGTGTCCATATCCAGCAGCGGTGCTGTGGATTATAGATCGAAGCAGCCTATGCTCAGACAGGAATCATCAGTTTTGATGTACAAAATGTTAGGCACTCTGCTACATTAACATTGAGTGATGCACGGCAAGCCATGAATTGCTTCATGGCTTGCTTCTTCACATCATATACCAATGATACACATCATAAGAACGGATGATTACTCGCATGGAATTAAGAAATTCATTACATAGAGTCACCACATATAAATTTAGTTCTGTTTGGTTTGTCACGATGTTGTGCTTTATACTGACAGCCACGTATATACATATCTCTTCATTTTTAAATCCTTATATCGGTCTTTCGTTAACACCAAATGCCTCTAATTCTTGGGCAGTACATGATGTAGATCCTCAAGGTTTAGCATATACATCCGGGATTAGATCGGGTGACACTGTTATCTCGTTGGAATCCAAAGGAGAAGTCCGATTACTCCATCAAAAAGGTGAAGTCTTAGTGACTGAAGCCTATACCATTAGCGTTGAGAATTCTCGCGGTCAGGCATCCGAACATACAATGAAGCCTGGACCACGTGAATGGTTTAACATCGGATTCTCATCCATTTTGGAATTATTGCTATTGCTGACAGGAAGCTACGCCTTGTTTAACCAACCCGGTTCACGAGTGATGCGTCTGTTCTACCTGCTTAACCTATCCATGTCCATATGTATACTGACGATATACACATCCCAGTTACCTTTATCCAATTATATTCTGGCCTTTTGTGCTGCATGGTTACCTTACTGCCTAACCGCATTTTATGTTTCTTTTGTATTTCGTACCCGGTTGCATCGGTTCCGATGGTTATTATTCATTAGCAGAGGTATTGCCATTGCCTATTCTACAAGCCTGGAATTTCTATACATCAAGCAGTGGATGATGACCGATGTTCAGTTTATTCAAGGCGTTACCACCGTCAGTACTCCTGTTACACCGTCTGGTCCAACCAATCTGCTTAACTTTATTCTTTGCGCAACCCTTCTGATCTTAATCTGGATGACATGGGTTCATCGTAAAAGCTACAATCGTAAGGAGCAGAACCAGCTATTGCTCTTGTTAACAGGAATCATGGTTAGCCTGGTTCCCTTCATCATCTGTTTTGCCATTCCAACCCTGCTGCAAGGAGAACCGTTGTTGCCTGTTGAGTACACATTGATTGGATTTCTGCCTTTATCATGGATATTTACATATGTACTTGTACAACGGAGTATGCTTGATTTCAAACTGGTTATGCCAAGATTGATGATTCATGGACTATATATGCTGATCGTATTTTTACTATTTCTGGCTGCTTCTCACCTGGAAACATTAATTCATATCAGCTTGCTGTTCGTCTCGTTTATGCTGATCACTTGGGCGTATCAGTACACGCTCACCCGCTCACGTAAGAAAAACAAACTCAATAAGGACTGGCTGGAACACCAGCAACTACGGTTGACTGTGCGAATGGCTGAGCAGCAAAACATGCGGGACATGATTCACGTGTTTGCCGAGATGTTCCATAAGATGCTGGATATTGAAGGCGTCATTGTCATATGGATTGATGATAAGCACAGATATTCTCAGGAAGGTACAGGGGTTTTTGCTTCCATTCAGAATATCGATAACGAGGCGTTGGATATTGAAGTTTTACGACAGAAATATGACTTGGCACAGGTTTGGGAGCTTTCAGGTGAACCAACGACGGAGATGATAGGATTTCTAGGCATTGGTCACAAAGAAAATCGCACCTTTTTTTCAGCAGAAGAGCAGGAGATCATTGATAAAGGCAGGCTGGAAGCGATTCGAATGCTCATCAATGGCAAACTCTTATCTGATCTGCAGAAGCGATATGAACACCGTGTAGATCAGACAGCTCTTCATGAACACCAGATACGCCGTCATCGGCAGTTCAATGATATTATGATGGAAGCCCAACAGGCAGAGCGTATGAAAACCTCTTATTTCCTTCATGACCAACTGCTACAAAACCTGATTTTCCTGTCTCGTGATTTGGAGGAATTACACGATACCGGAGAGACGCATAAGGACCAAACGGCTGTTTGGCTGGAGTGCCTGTATGCTTCCCAGAGAGATATACGTCAATTGTGTGATGATCTCTACCCTCATATTATGGATCGAAGTGACCTGGAGGGAGCGTTGCAATGGCTCATCCGTACACTTCAAATACAAAGTGGTATCAGAATGGAACTAAACTATAACGCCCTCTCTGAAGAGTTAAAGCACGAACCTCTGAAATCCACCGTCTTTCGGACGATCCGTGAACTTATTATGAATGTGATGAAGCATGCACAGGCATCATTTTGCTCCATTCAGGTACATAGAAGGGATGATGACTTAATTCTCCAAGTATACGATGACGGCTCGGGGTTCAACGTTCATACCACATTTGATCCTGCAACAGGGCACTTCGGTCTGATATCCATACAAAGCAGCATTCAGCATCTCGGTGGAGAATTCACCATACATTCCAGCCTTGGCAAAGGAACCTCAATCAACATTCGTTTGCCTCTAAAGAAAGGAGCTACTGAATAATGAGCGAACCCATTACAGTCGTATTGCTTGATGATCACCCTCTGGTTATGGAAGGTCTCAACAACCGCTTAAACCGCGAACCCGGCATACAGGTAATGAAGACTTTCAGCGATCCTTTGCTTTTCTTATCCGAAGTAGAGGCGTTGCGACCAGATGTTGTCGTCATGGATATCCGCATGCCCCAGCTTGATGGTTTTGAAGTTGTAAGAAGATTGAAAGATCAATACGGGTTATCCGTCAAAATTATATTGTTATCCGGGTACAACTATCACGAATTCCAGTTGAAGGCTTATGATCTGGGCGTCCATGCCTACTTGTCAAAACAAGCAACATATGGACAGATTATCAACGCCATTCACCAAAGTATGTTGGGTCATGTGCTTGTTCCAGAGACCATGTTATCCTCTAATCTGGAGGAATCACTCACTGCAACAGAACGCGAAGTGCTTAACCGTATTGCACTGGAGATGACCAATAAGGAAATTGCACAGGATATGGCGATCAGCCAACGTACAGTGGAGTATCATATCACCTCTATTACACAGAAATTTGGTGTTAAATCCAGAATCGGGGCTGTTGTCAAAGGCTATCAGACAGGTATTCTCGGTGACGTAACACTCCCTGAGAAACGCTAAAAACATTCACCACTATAAAAGAACAACAAAAGAGCGGCAGAACACCCTTGTAATGCAACCTGAGGTGTGTTCTTAACCGCTCTATTTGTTGGTTTACTTTCCTATGAGGTTTTCCTATAAGGGCATTCATGCTTGATGCGTGTGCTCCCTATCCGCGCTGACGTGCCGCTTGACGCTCAGCAATACGAGCCGTAATTAGTCCATGACTTTCATCAATTTCTTCCGGTGTACACGCGGCCTTTAACTCATATACTTTCACCGGTGAACGATCAATAATATCCAAAAATGAATCAAAAAAGGTCATGTCTTTACTATGAATGTATGGACACCAATGATCTGCCAACCCTACGGTTTCATGAATATGCACGCCAACCACGTGATCAATCAACGCGTTAGCCTCACGTACATTATCATACAGCCCCATTCGATCCATCATCATGCCGTGACCAATATCATACCATAGACCAAGCGGCGCGCCCTTCATGCGTCCAATAATCGTTCCCGCTTCGTGCAAAGTCGGCATCTGATAACAGCGTGAACGGGTCTCAATACCAAAATTCACTCCATACCCCCGCTGCTCCGACAAGTCACATACCTCTTCCAGACTCTCCTGAATCCGGCTCAGGTAATGTGCGCTGCCATCTTCCCGCTTCTCCAGCATCTCTTGCCATAAAGATTGATACGCCGGGGAGTCCGGCCCCTGATCGTGGTATATCTTTTTCAACGCTTCATCTATATTGTATTCAAACGGCACCTCACCCGGATGTACAACAACAGCCTTGGCGCCATAACGATGTGCGTACTCGGCTGAGCGAAGTAACAGTTCAATCGCTCGTTTACGGCGCGGCTCATCATCGAATCCGAGCAGGACGGAATCCGTCCCATAATCCGGATCAGCCACATGCGGGAATGTATTATGCACACTGGATACACCCATTTCTCCCCGTTCAATCATCGGTTCTATCGTCTGCAGCATCTCTTCCGTAACGTTATAATTCAATTCCACCTGTCTGAATCCAAGAGATTTGATCTCTTCAATCATGCCTTGTCCGGTCGTATGACGTTTGATGTTCCAACATGTTGAAAACGAATATTCCTGCTTGTCCGTGTACATGACTGGTCCTCCTGTCTCTCATTTCATCCCTATTCATATTCCATTTATTTCTATCTGTCTCTATCTATTCATTCCTCTGTCCATTGTCTTCACGAAGGGTCAATTCAAATCTCATCTGGTTAGCAGTCTGCCCAGGCACATAACGATAGATGATCTCCGCATGGTTCACATACATTAATACGGATGGTTCAGGCGCTTCAGCCTTCACGGTACACGTAAGTCCAGGGAACTGCCATAATGCTGGTGTAATGTCCTGCTGACGAAGGGATGGACCTCTTATTTCAAAATAAACATCGATCTCTTCCGCCGTATCCAGCTCCACATCAATGGTTAACGAATCTGGCGTGAGATCCGCATCGAACGTCACTCCGTGCAGATGACTGTTCCAATCCTCTCCTACCTCACGGCGGATCAAGCGGAGATAATAACGCTCCCCCGTCTCCGTCTGCCAGTGAATTGTGGCGGGATGCATCTGGCCGTTGGTATTCACACTTCCCGACATGGCCCCGATCATCCGGTCCTCACCAATCCATGCTTTGGCAGTACATAGATTCCGATTGGACGTTGGATCATTGCGCTCACACAGTTCCATGAACTGTTTCTGCACAAGCCGATCCGCTTGATGAGCCTTGAAATACGGTACGGCTTCCGCGGGTACATCCACCCCAAGGAGCGCAATCAGTGGATCATGACCTGACTCACAGTTGATTCCTGCCAGATATTCATAGCCTTCACCGAGCAAAAGATAGATAAATACACCGATCGAACTATGCTCTCGCATCTCCATGTCGTACGCCCGAGAGAATGGGCCGGAGAGATTCTCCAGGTTGGCATTGTAATATAGCGCAATGTTATTCCACAGCCCGTGTTCAATCCGGTGTCCAATTTCAACTAAACGTTGGGTGAGTCCATACTTTCGATACATGCCAAGCACGGAGAGATCCACCCCGTAATACGTTGTCGTATTGAATTCAGCGAATGTACCGTCGTACTGTTCAAACTCCTTCATCATTCCCTCTGCCTGTTCGTCCGAATGCTGAATCCATTCTGTTCGGTTCAAGCGATGGCCGTAGTAGTGGGTGATGAAAATATGCATTAACTCAATATTGGTGTTCATTGGGATTACGTCGGATAACCTTCGCTCTATTGACCCTTGAACAGCCAATTCCATTGCATGGTCCATTCGTTTCATGAGTGTATCTGGCATAAGTTCGGAGAATTCGGCAGTTACGACCACACAGACACAAGCGATAAACTCGCGCCAGTTGGGATCATAGCTGATCCAGACCGGTGGCAGGACCTGATTCACTGCCGAATGAAACAGGCGTTTCAGTTGTTTGGAATCTGCCGTCTCTGTGAGCAGAGATCCATCTTCCTGTAGTTTATGGATAAACTGCGCAGACACCTTCTCAAAGGTGCGTTCCAGGAAATAGGCCGTGCCTGGCGCAAAAGATTTCCAAGCATAGTGACCCGCTGGTGGATGCGCATCATTTGGCCGGGTCGCGAAGGTTCCGTGATAGATCTCATCCGGAGCGTCATATTGAACATCGAGCACCTTGTGGAACACTCGTATCGCGCGTTCCACATCACCAGGCTCACTTCGAATCAACAACCCTAGCGCATAATGTGCGCTGGCTCGTGTGCTGTGCTGCGATGAATCCTCCTCTTCAAAACTCCGAAGCAGATCCAATTCTTTATCATAGAAGCTATCCATCATCAACATGGACTGATTTACAAGATACTGCTGCTCTTTTGACATCTTCTCTACCATTCGTTGTGTCATGTCATGCAACCTCCCGAGACTATAGGTGCGTGTTCAAAAAGATCAGTTTTCAGTACCAAGAAGATGGAATTAAGCTAGAAATGGAGTAGCGGAGCGTAGGACAACTACGTGAGCAACGGACATTTCGGCTGAATTTCATATTCGATGCTGATGATGCCACTAGGCATCATTCGTAATCAAAAGTGAACTTTTTGAACAACCTCTATTAACCTTTTACAGCACCTACCATTACGCCACTGATAAAGTACCGCTGTAACCACGGATACACAAGCAGGATCGGTAACGTGGAGAATATAACGCTCGCTGCTTTCAGACTCTCTGGCAGGACTTGAACCGCACCAATGCCTTCATTCTGCATCAGTTCTGTAATCTGGTTTTGCTGAATCATCTGATACAATTTCAATTGCAAAGGATATAGTTCAGGCTTGGTAATATACATGAGTGCATCCTGGAAACCATTCCAGCGTCCTACCGCGTAGAATAGGCTTAGTGTTGCCATAACCGGAAGAGAGAGTGGCAAAATAATGCGCATAAGTGTTCCGAAGTGACTGCTTCCATCAATGCCCGCTGCTTCTTCCAGACTTTCGGGAATACCTCGGAAGAAGGTAATGAGAATGATCATATAGAACGGACTAATCAATCCCGGCAGAATAAGTCCCCATGTGCTGTCGAGCAGATGCAGATTTTTGATCAGAATGTACTCGGGAATAATACCTCCACTGAAGAACATCGTCACCACAATGACAAGCATGAACCACTTGCGCCCCTTCAAGTTACTCTTCGCCAGTGGGTATGCCGCCGCAATGGTCATCGCCATACTTAGCACTGTACTGAGGACGGTCAGCCAAACGGTATAGATGAGAGAGCGAATCATCGATCCATCTGCAAATACTTTGGTATATGCCTCAAAGGATAACTCTTTGGGGAAAAAGGAAACTTCTCCTGAACCGATCGCCCGGTTCGAGCTGAGCGAGATCGCAATAATATGAATGAATGGTGCAAGACACAGCACCATCGTAATGATAATAAGAATGACGTTTACCGTGTTGAATATTCGATTCGCCGTGTTTTCAGACATCCCACTCACTCCTTACAGATCATATGTGAATCAAATCCACTACATAATGCTCTCATCGGTCAATTTCTTGGACGTATAGTTTGCTCCGAGTATGAAGACAAGTCCAACTAAGGCCTGGAACAAACCTACTGCTGTTGCGAGCGTGACCTGACCAGATTGTAAACCGACACGATAGACAAACGTGCTAAGCACATCCGAGTATTCACGTACAGCCACATTTCCGATAATAAACGGTCGGTCGAACCCGATGGAGATCATGTTGCCGACATTAATGATCAATAAGGTAACAATCGTCGTTTTGATGCCGGGCAAGGAAATGTGCCAGATTCTGCGCAGCCGACTTGCTCCATCCACTTCTGCCGCTTCGTACAGTTCCCGGTTAATGCCTGTCAGGGATGCCAGATACAGAATCGTACCCCAGCCTGCACTCTGCCACACGCCTACCGCAAGATACGTGAAGAGCCAATAGTTTTTGTCTGAGAGGAATGGCAATGGATCAAATCCCATGCTCATCAAGATATTGTTGATGAAACCGGACTGCGTACCGAATACTTGAAGTACGATCCCTCCAATAATAACCCACGAGATAAAGTGTGGAATGTAGAGCAACGTCTGTGCCAGCTTTTTGAACCAGGCCTTCTTCAGCTCGAATAATAAGATGGCCAGTATAAGCGGCGCCGGGAAAGAAACCAATAAATCCAGCATGTTAAGCACTAACGTGTTGCGTAATGCAGTGTAGAACCCCTGATTTTGAAATACTTCTCTGAATGCATCCAAGCCAATCCACTCACTACCGGATATCCCTTGAAAGAAGTTAAAGTCCTTAAACGCAATCTGCACGCCATACATTGGCCCATACTTGAAAATAATGAAGTAGATCATGGGCAGTAGGAGCAACGCATATAGTTGCCAGTTTCTGCGGAAATAGATGCTTGTTTTCATAAACCTTCCCCCCATGTCATTCAGGATTTTTCATCAAGGCGATGTTGCCATCGCCCTAATGAATTCCCTGTTCTTTGTTGTCATACACATTAGATGTGAACTCTACTCTACTTATTTCATCGCTTTGTAAGCTTCTGTACGTTCATCCAGGATCGCTTGCCCACCGCTTGCCATGTAGTCCTTCATCATGCTGTCATACGTAGCTTCAAAATCAGCTGGTTTGGAAATGGTTGTTTTCACGAAGAACTCCATAAATTTGTCTTTCAGGCCGTTACCATAGCGCGCTTCTGCATCAATAGGTTTGGAGAAGCGTACTGGTTGAATCGTATCCGTGTTCGAGATTGCTACCGACTTGCGCATGTCATCCCGATACTTCGACTCTACCTGTACGACATAAGCCTCTTCATTTTTCTTGTCATCCCCAACATATTTACCATTGACGATAATGGCAATGTCACCGGAATTATAGATACGACCTGCGATTTCAGGAGAAGCATCATCTTTGATCAGTGGTACACCATCCACAAGTTCATAATTCTCATTTTCAACACCAAATTGCAGGTCGAACAAGTTGTTGCCTGAAGCCATCCAATCCAGGTACTTCATCGCTGCTTCCGCATTTTTGCTTGATTTTGGAATCATGACATACATCGCATTGGGAGCATATGCCGGTTTGGCGAATTTGCCTTCGGAGTTTTTGAATGCATCAATCGGTGTGATCACTGCACCAGGTTGATTGGTTTGCAGGTTTTTGTACGTACCGGAGATGTAAATCTCCCCTGCATCCTCTGTGTAGAATCCAACTTTGCCGTTAGATACATCTTCCCACAGCTTTTTCTTGTCTTTGTCGAGTCCAAAGTCCTTGCTCATCAAACCTTCATTATAAAGTGTGTTCATATATTTCAAGGCGTCCTTGAAACCCGGCAACAACGTTGGATAGTCATTGGAACCCAGTTGTTGTGTTAACGTATATTTTTGTTCTTCCGTCAGTGGTTCAATGAATGACCAGATGAGTGGTTCATATTGAGCCGAGGCAATCGACATCCCCATTGGGATAAGTCCTGTGCCCACCTTACCTGGATCTTTTTCCTTAAAGGCCTTCAATGTTGTATGCAACTCCTCAGCTGTCTGAGGTGAAGGCAGTCCGAGTGCATCCAGCCAGTCCTGACGAACATAGGATGCGTACTTGCCAAGTACAAGACGTTTACCTGGAACCGCAAACTGTTGACCATCGTATTGACCGTAAGCCAGCGTTTCATCTCCCAGGAACTTCTTCAGGTTAGGACCGCTTTGATTGATCAGATCCGTAAGTTCAGTCAGACCTCCTTGCTCTGCATATCGGTTGAATGTTCCCGAGTCGTAGGTAAATACGATATCAGGTACTTCAGATCCACTCGCCATCAGAACGTTAAGTTTCTGTACTTCCTCCGAACGTGGTACCGGAACAAACTGAACATCAATGTTGTTTGGATCACCAAACTTCTCTTGAATGAAGCGAGTCAGATAACTGTCCGAAATGGTGTAGCCCGCCGGTGTGTTTCCGCGATCGAAGATTTCCACTTTCAAAGTCGTTTTCCCCCCCGAACCCGACTCTCCAGATGAAGATGTTGATTCGCTTCCTGACGAACATGCAGATAATAATAGAGTGAATGCTGTTACCACTGCGAGGATTGAACTTGCCTTGCCTGCCTTACGTCTTTGAAATAATCTCATTTGACCTTTCCCCTTTCGCACACACTCTGATATGGATTCACATGATTGCCACTCCACTTGGTTCCGTGCATTTCGTTGCACCTGTGAATGTCACTAATCATTACATACGGTCTGATGAATAGACAATAAACTATTTTCAAAATGTAAAATTCACGTTTTTTACGTTGAATCCCGCGAAATATAAACATATTTCCTGACAATATACAATTTTCACGCCATTAATGTTAACTATAATAACACAATATGTTGTGTTACGTTGAATTCTCATACGCAATCTGGCATCGCCCAGCTTGCAATAATCCTTTTTCCATTGAATCTCTCTTCAAAAGAAAGAAAAAGAGACCACATCTTATGTGATCTCCTTGTTTAGCAACACGTGTAGAACGATTGAACTCACTAATTCCTCGGCGGAAGATTAAACTTCACTTGACCAAACAACGTATCGATGGCATTTCCCGCAAATTGATCGATAACATGTTCGTTGCTCGTGTCCATATGTTCCAGAATCAATACATTATACTTCTCATCATAATGCATTCCGCCCAAAATAAATCGTACAGGAATGTTCTGAGCCGCCCCTGCCAATGAAATGGCCTGAATAAGTTCGGATTCATGCCTTTGTTGACTTGTCGTGTAGGTGCCCACAGGTATAGTTATCGTATATGACGAGTCATCTACATTAAATGTGAATGTGTTGTTGCTTGCTGTGATGGTAACCCGCCTATTGATATCTACCGATCCCCACACTTGCTGTCCGTATGTATACATCATCTTCAACTCCTTCCCTATGAATTAACGGATTGTCATAATGCTAGTATAGGTCATTCGTTAAATTCCTTAACGCACCAGCTTAATGGGCCTAAGATGTTGTATTAAACATCAAAAAATCTCCTGTAAAAGGACGATAAGGCAAGAACCTTATCCCCTCATACAAGAGATTTCATGAAATATCTCTAAGGATATTGCTTTTCATGCGATGCTTGGGTGTTCTAACACGACCAATATCATTATTGATCCCCTTGTTTTCCACTCTGCTTGCGGTAGTCCCCTGGTGTCACGCCCATAATCCGTTTAAATACCCTGCCGAAGGAGATGGCATTGGCATAACCCACTTGCAGAGCAATATCCTGAACAGCCATATCGGATGCGGACAACAAACGGCAGGCCTTTTCGACCCTCAGTCTCACCAGAAAATCAACAAACTTCATCTCAAACTCTTCCTTGAACAAATAACTCGCATATTTACCCGAGATCTGGAACCGATCACTCAGATGTTTTAGCGACAGATCCGGATCATCAAAATGCTCTTCAATATATATCCGTAGCTCGTTGATCATCGCGCGATGACTTTTCGTTTCATTTACAGATACATAATTGCGATAAACCTCTTTCAGCCACTCCTGCAAAATCTCTTGAATCCCCTCCAGTGTCTCCACCTGCTGGATATCACTACGAAGACGAGTCAGGATTTCCTCGGCAAATTGGCTCTGTAACCGCTCAGACAGCTCACCGAATTCACGGGACAACATCTGGATTAATGCCTGCAGCAACATACGAATATCGTTATCTGTAATCTGATCTTCGCTGAACGCAACAAACATCTGATCCAGCTGTGTCCGCCAACCATCACCCGTAAGCCTGAATTCACGGACAAAGTCCGCGAGCATCTGCAAATACTTGTACGATTGCAGCTCAATACGATCCGGCAGTTGCTCACTGAGAACGATCGCATCTTTACCAAGGGTAAGTCTATGCTGCAAACCCGCATCTGCACTCGCATAGGAACGAGTAATCTCCTCCCAGCCCGATACGGTTCGTCCAATCCCGAACGTAAACCGTAGGCGGAAGTTTTCCGCAATCCACATATGCATCTGCTTAGCCAGATCCATTAGCAATTCACGGTCCAATCCTTCCTGCTCATCCGATGCAATCACCACAATAAGCCTTCGGTTCCCAAACCATTCAGCCCAACCGCCGAATTGGGTCTCGTTCTGCACAAGTTCTTCCACTACATTCATAAGCGCGATCTTTAGAATATTCTGATTGGTCGAGAGGTCGTCACCATTCATCTCCGCAATGAGGACAGCAACACTCTTCGGTTCCATGAATCGTTCCTCCAGCGGTTGCAAATGGCGAAGTCGTTGACGGAACGAATCCATTCGCTCCCCTTCCATCAGATCAACAAGTAACTGCCTGCGATGAATCAGCAGGTTTTCATGATGCTGTTTCTCATAGTCAACCGTTTGAGCAATCAGATGTTCCAGTGCACGGTCGATGAGAGCCAGTTCATCCTTGACGGATGGAGCTGCTTCATCCTCCTCAGCACGTGGCTGTAACGCCTGAATTCGATTCATGATGAGCTGGATGGGCCGCGTATTTCTGCGCGTAATGTAGATCAGTCCCGCCACAGCGCCAATAATCGTTAATAATCCAATGCCGATCCACACATAAGAGACAAGTGATACCCACGAATACAGTTGTCCGGATTGAATGCCACTCTCGAAGACCAGACCAAGCTTGTCGGAAGACACACGATTAAGGATTTCACCTGCTGAAGGGTCCATTTGATGCGCTGTATAGATCAGATTGTCGCTCTTGTCCCGAACCTGAAGGACAGATAACTTTTCATTCGTCATGTTATCGATCTGCCGTTCTACTGCATACATGCGGATCGTAATGACGAGCAGACCTTCTCCGCCCCACGGTAAAGGAAGCCACTTATTCATGCTAATCACCTGTGAAGGTACGTCGAAGGAACGTTCCTTGTATTCACGTGGCAGGTTCCAACCGAGGTTCTCCCGATCTTTCAAGGCTTGTTCAATATAAGCACGATCTTCGAAATCTTCCAAGCGCATCATGCCTCTCGGCGTGAGGATTTGGGAATCTGACATGCGATAGAGATAAATGGATTGAATCATATCCTGTTGATCCAGCATACGTCCCAGCCCGCTTGCCGCATCATAGATGAACTGACTCGATAATTGTCCCTGTCCGGCCTCCAAAAAACGACTGTATGTCTTGTTCGCACCAATGTCTTCAAGCAACCGCAGTTCAATGTCGCTTAGCGAGCGTTCCAGTGTATCCACGATATAGCGGGTGGAGATCATGTCGGCTTTTTGCGTTTCGTTACGTGAGAGTTCGTTGACAATCAGGAAGGAGAGAAAGATCAGAATGGAAATCGTAAGCAGAAAAATAGGAAAATAGGAATACATCAACTTGGTGTGCCAATTCCGCTTCAGATTTACTTTCATAGGCTCCAACTCCTTCCATCTCTATTCTAATGAGTATGATCTTCTTTGTTCTTTGGCCTGCCTGCTGACGATATACAGAATCACCGATCCTAGAGCCGCACTGATCGTGCAAGCCAGATACATCAGTGATGGACCGCCGGAATCGAGTAAATATCCGTTAAGCATATTACCAACAATTCCGCCCAGGCCGGCAAACACCATGTTAAATAAACTTTGTCCAGTGGCCTGCATTTCCCGTCCCGTAACCGAAGCCACATACTCCACTGCTGCGATATAGAAGAATCCGAAGGACAACCCATGCAGCACCTGAACGCCAATCATCACCTCAGGCGTTGACCATAGCCATTGTATGCCCCAACGTAACATATACGCACCGGCCGCAAGCAACATCGTCCGTTCATGTCCCCATTTTCGGAGTACGAATGCCGCTGCCAACATGGATGGAACATTGGTGATCGATGCAAGCAATAGCGCTGTACCTGTCATCTTCACAGAACCGCCAGCCATCTGAAATGAAATAACAAAAAAGGAGTTAAACGCAGTGAGCGTTTGGTTAACCAGGAAACAACCTGTTAGAAATAGAAGGAATGTCCGGTTTCGGAGCAATCTTGCCAAACCTACGGAGAAGGTTACCGAGGACGAGGATATGCTCGTCTGCCGGGGGAGTGTGCTTGCCAGTATGGCGCTCAGAACATTAAACATCAGAAATGGCAGCCATAACATGTGAATGGAAAACTGAGAGAGATACATCCCTGCTGCAAATCCACCAACTCCCGTTCCTATGCTGCCGAAGAGTCGGATCATGCCATATGAGGTATTGGCTGCTCTCGCGGCGGTAACCGCATAGGAGTCAGCCACAGGTATTTGAGTCACTTGAAATATAGTGCATAAAGTATAAATCAATATTAATATAATGTACACTTGAATATTGTAGAAGTACGCTAACGATGCAGGAACAAGCAGGCTTATTATCAGTACGAACCGTGTCTTTTTAAATTTATCTACCAGAATTCCCCATATAGGTTGAAGAATAATAGATACAAGTGTGCCAAACGCCATGATAAATCCGGTTTCTTTACTGGAAAAACCTTGTGCAACCAAAATGGGGTTAATGTACGGGTTAAACATTCCCCCAGCAAGCCCCATAAACAGATACAGGCCCTGCAATTTGATTAAAACACGTTTTGCATCATTGAAATTGGCTTTTGTTTTCTCTGTGTAAGCCTTCATATGTCTGCTTCTCATCCGGATCTCCATCCTTTAATTCTATAGTAGCTTCACCTATTCTCTATTGATATGTGCGCGCTAGACTCGACCTGATTGCAGCCAATGCCCCGATTGCTCCTGCTCTATTCCCGAGTTCAGCTACAGCTAAACGTGCAGGTAGAACGGTATAACGTTCGAGGCGTGTTCGCACTTCATTTAAATAATAGGATGGGTTGGATGCTGCCACGCCGCCACCGATTACAATTATGGAAGGATTCAGTAAAGCCGTAATATTCGCCAGACCTCTAGCCATATAACGCATAGGCAGTTCCAGAATCTCAAGTGCAGCAACATCACCTGATTCGGCTGCCTTGAATACATGTCTGGCTTCAATCTGCTCCGCTTCCCCTCCTGCCAGACTCATGACCAGAGATAAGACACTTCCCTTTCCATCCTTAAAATAACGTCTTGCTTGTTCGGTAATTCCCGTACCTGAAGTCGCTTGCTCAAATACGCCAAAGGAATCCGCATCTGCAACGTAACCCTTATGAAGTCCTTCATCTCCTGCAATGAAATGTCCAATCTCACCTGCTGCTCCATTTTGTCCGCTGTAGAGCTGTCCATTCAGGATAAGAGCAGCTCCAATGCCTGTTCCAACCGTGACCATCACACAGTGTTGATGTCCCTGCGCCGCACCTTGATCATATTCTCCCATTGCGGCCAGATTCACATCATTATCCAACATGATATTCCCGCTATAATACTTCGAAATCACAGGACGAATATCATGCTCAGCCCACTGAAAAGCTGGAGCACTTCGCAATATCCCTTCCTCCTGCAGAATCACACCAGGGAATCCCAAGCCTGCACCAGAAAGTTGATCCAGACTGCATCCAACTTCGCGACAGAACGTGTCCAGTTCAGCGAATAACCATCGGAAGAACTCATCCGGCTGATCACTGACACGCGTAGGCAAGATACGTTCATGAACTTTGCTTCCAGCCTGTCGTGATGATAAAAGCATCAATGTTTTGGTGCCTCCAATGTCAACACCTGCTATCCAACCGGATAGATCACCTCCAACCGTATCATCCTGATTAGACGGATACTCATTACTTACGTTTTTCACGGATTCTGTCATCCCGTTTCCCTCCTCAGATATTGTATATCCAATCTCTTATTCCAGCGCTTCCTGCTGAAGGTTCAGCATCGTTTGTTGTATGGCTACCTGCACCGCGCCAGTGACAACAGCCTGCTCACCAAGCTTGGAGCAGATTAACTGTGGTTGCACCGGGAATTGCTCAGATATGATCTGCCTCAGTAAAGGCAATAACACATCGCCATTTCCTCCTACGCCTCCGCCAAGCACAATGAGATCTGGAGCAAGCACAACGCTAACTTG
>Ga0209437_100392_pt1 | contig 42195 bp, 38 predicted proteins | sample AraplaL_Cvi_mTSA_FD_184266 | JGI IMG/M metagenome (GOLD analysis project Ga0209437, IMG submission 184266) | Arabidopsis root microbial communities from the University of North Carolina, USA - plate scrape CL_Cvi_mTSA (SPAdes) (version 2) | ecosystem: Host-associated > Plants > Roots > Endosphere...
AGAAGTTGCGCCACCACGACCAGCCCAGCCGTTATATTTTTGCGTCAAGCCAAGCGGAGTCTCGTAGTGAGACAATGTAACGAGCGGTTCAATACCGTATTTCAACAATTCGTCGAATACTTCATCGTAGAATTTCAAACCTGCTTCATTTGGCTCTTGATCATAACCGTTCGGGAAAATACGTGCCCAGTGAATGGACAAGCGGAATACTTTGAAGCCCATCTCAGCGAACAATGCAATATCTTCTTTAAAGTGATGGTAGAAATCAATACCAAAACGTTTTGGGAAACGTTCTTCAATTTTGCCAGAGAGAATCTCTTCAATTCGGGAAGAGGAAATTTCCATGGCATGTCCGCCTGTACGCTTCTCTTTCGGAATATGAGCAATCATGTCCGCTGTGGAGAGGCCTTTGCCGTCCTTATCGAATGCACCCTCCAATTGATTGGCAGCTGTAGCGCCACCCCATAGGAAGTTTTCGGGGAATCCTTTTTTTGCCGTGGTCATAAACAACAACCTCTTTTCGAAATTTATTTTGGTTTTTCCAGGTAAAAATGGTGTGATTTAGAGCAGAAAACAAGAAAAACCTAAACTCAAGGTAAAATAGCACCAAAAAAAGGGGCCTTCATTTCACCATCAGTTTAGGTTTTGCCTGTCTTCACAGTTACAATCCATCAAAAGATGTTATTGCATATTCTGTTGTGTTTGCTCTTGTAATGTAAGCGTAACATATCTATTTTGCAAAATCAACTTCACTGGATCATAGGATCGTTCGCACATATACTCCATAAGAAAAATTAACGCGGCATACGCAAAATGGCTGCCCTTAATGCCTGCGCTCCCTCTTCTGTTTCCAGGTACGTAGCGGGACTTTGGTCCCCTAAAGCCGGGATATCTTTCATGATCCATTCAAAAGTGTACTCCCCCATTTCACACAATAGTACCCGACTTATATCCGCCGGAATCCCTTGTCGTTGTGCACGCTCTGCCCACGCGGGGTCCACCTTCTGTTCAAGTTCTTCAAACAGTTCGGAAAATGAGTCCCAGCTTGCCTGATTAAACTCTCTGAAATACATATCTTTCATACTCATGTAAATTCACTCCCTGGATTGCAATTAATAACACCGAAGTCCTATCTGACACAATTCATCCTTAAGCCGCTTGAAACCACTTCTGTAACAGGTAGACTTAATTTTAAATGTTTTTCGGGGGAAAGAACAGTCAAGGAGGATTCAATAATGACTCACGAAGAAAATACATCCGGTTGGGATGCGATTGACAAAGCTATCGAAGAACTGTACGGAGAACAGGAGCCGAAGCATTATGGCACCTCCATTCCTTATATGCTCGGAGGTCCCGATCCACTTGATGGCATTAGCGTTTATGCGGTGAACACACCTATGCCTCACTGGCATTTTGTCACATATGGTTTCTCTGAATTATATGAAAAAGAGATGCAGGATGCATCCAAGAGCGGGTATGGTTTTGAACTCACATTTCGTCTTACACGTAGTGAAGGAGAGACTGACCCGCCAGCCTGGGCGCTGAATCTGCTTCAAAATGTAGGACGGTACGTATTCACTAGCGGAAATATCTTTCAGCCAGGAGATTACATGGACGCCAATGGACCCATTTGTCTGGAGTCCGATACTTTGTTGACTGCTCTCTCGTTTATTGAGGACCCGGATTTACCCGCGATCTCTACGCCTAATGGTTCAGTACAGTTTATTCAGATGGTTGGTATTACAGGTCGGGAACTGGAAATGATTCAAACGTGGAATGCGCGCGGCTTCCTCTCGGCCTGCTCCAATTTCATGCCCAAATATGTGACCGATCTGATGAGAAATTCGTACGCAGATATTCCTTCTGTTGTGCAAGCGGTTGAGCATGGAATGGAAAAGGACGGATCGAGCACAGCGTTTTTATTCATACAACAACTGGGTTGGGAGTCTCCTCGTAAAAAAATGCTGATAAAGACCGTTCCGGCCAAACTCCAGCTTGGAGCCAAACAAGCCGTATTAGTTGGCAGCATCCTTCGTAGCCGAATTTCGAAAGGCGAATCTCTGTCCTTGATCGGACCTGATACTAATATTCTATTCGAAGCTGGAGAAGCTCCAGCAGTCGTGGAGTCCGACAAACAAGTTACCCTGACGGTGAACACACAGATTGTTGAAGAGCTGGTGCAGAATCTTCGTCCAGTTGAAGGAACATTTGAGATCGCTTCATTGGATCATATGCTTGTTCAGATCGTTCGAACAGAAATCAAGGATCAGGAAGGAAACATCATTCAAACAATTGGATGAGAACATAACATATTAGAGCCAAAACTTAAGAACTTTTTATTTAACAATTGTGCAGAAAGGAGGAAACACATGCCTGCCATTACATTTGCCACACGACACGTAGAGCCCCATTCTTGCTCGCATGTAACAAAAACGGCTCCGTTCAATTATTTACCAAAATCTCAACTGGACAGGCTTCGCAAAATCAATCATTTCCTGATTCATGCATTCCAGAACAGCCTCTCGGATATTAAAGAGAATTTAACGGGCACTTATCTTTTTCTACTCACAGATATGGACGGTGTGCTTCTCTCCATGGATTATAGTCCAGATCTGGAAACTGTCGTAGAAGGTTCACCCATTCGTCCGGGCATGATCTTCACCGCACAGAGCTGTGGAGTAAACGCCATTTCTGTAACGATGGACAGCAATGAACCTGTGCTTCTGTTGCCCGAGCAACATGAAAGTCCCTATTTTCAAAGTTGGCATTGCTACGCTGCCCCTCTGTCCATGGGATCGCAGCATTTCGGTTATCTGGATGTGTCTACCATTAACGCGGATATGCAGGGAGAGCTAATTGCTATTGCCAAGCTGATTCCTGCATATATGCAGAACAGTTACCAGAATCAGCAGACTACTGAACCTTGTGACAAACCAGCGGTGGAGTTCACAGCGCGTCAGTTAACCATTCTGGAAATGATCGCAAAAGGGTTCACCGTGAAAGCTATTGCTTTGAAATTGAAAATCAAGGAATGTACTGTGAATCATCATAAAAAAGTGATTTTCAACAAATTAGGTGTGCAATCCAGCACGGAAGCTGTTTCAATTGCCAGCCGATTGTCTTATTTATAAAGGACCCCTATAGATTCCTATTGTAGTAAATGGGAACGTTTGTGCTACAATTTAGGAAACAAGCAAAATGCTGAGAGAGAAAACACACACATTTCAGGAGGGTAATATGACAATTCCAAAGAAGACTTCTTTATTCGCCATGCTCATTATGATTATGCTGGTTGCAGCCGCTTGCGGTGACAAGGCAGATAACACAGCCGCAACAAAAGAGCCTGCCGCGACAGAAACAACGACTGGCACTGATTCTGAGACAGCGAATACAGAAGAAACAGAGAACACTGAACCAGCAAGCGAAGAGTCCAAGGAAACCGATAATTCCCAAGACGTTGAGCTGGGAACTACGCAAAAAGGCTCTTACACCAACGACTATTTCGGCATATCTTTGAAATTCCCGGAAGCTTGGGAGTTCCAGGATGCTGCAGGTATGAATGAACTGACAAGCGCATCATCCGAAGCGATTGCTGGTGATGATGAAACGAAGAAAAAACAAATTGAACTGTCTCAAACCAAAACATTGAATCTACTTATGGCTTCACAGTATCCATTGGACGGAGGTCAAGTTGGTCCTTCCGCTATGGCCATTGCTGAGAAAGTAAGCTTGTTGCAAGGCATTCGTACAGGTAAAGACTACCTGGAAGCAACCAAAAAATTCATGATGGATAGCCAGTTCCCTTACGATTATAAAGAGATAACAACGGAGACCATCGGCGGTAAAGAGATGGATCTGATGCAAATTACGATGGATGCAGGTGACGGTTCAACGATTACTCAGGACTACTACAGCACGATTATTGAAGGATATGCTTTCAACTTCATCTTCACTTACATGGATGATGCAACCAAAGCTGAGATTGATACCATCAAGAAATCGGTTCAATTCAAATAATCGCTTTTGAGTATTGCCATCATATTAATAATATCAAGCACATCTAACACAACCCCGACAACGATCTATAGAGATCATTGTCGGGGTTCTTTTTAGCTAAACTGAGTCACATCACTTTAGCTTGATATGGCCACCCAGTGTCCTGCCTTAACTTCTACCCACTTGGAATGTTCCAGATTATAACGGTCTTCTACTTCAACAGGTGTTTCTTTTACAACATGTCTCTTTTTCTTCGCTTCTACCGCCGGATCAGGCACAGGAATAGCGGACAGCAATGCCTTGGTATAGTCATGTTGCGGGTTGGAATACAGTTCTTCACTCTCGGCCAGCTCCACAATTTTCCCGTTATACATCACAGCCACTCGATCACTGATATGTTTAACCATGGACAAGTCATGCGCGATAAAGAGATACGTCAATCCGAGTCGCTGCTGCAACTCTTCAAGCAATTGTACGATCTGAGCCTGTATCGATACATCCAGTGCAGACAATGGTTCGTCACATACGATGAATTCCGGCTCCACTGCCAGAGCTCGCGCTATACCGATCCGCTGTCTCTGTCCACCCGAGAATTCATGTGGATAACGCTGCGCATGGGTAGGATCAAGACCTACCATCTCCAGCAGTTCCTCCACCCGCTTCTCCCGCTGAGCGGCATTGCCTGCAAGCTGATGGATATCAAGTGCTTCTCCAATGATATCCATAATTCTCATTTTGGGATTCAGAGATGCATAGGGGTCCTGGAAAATAATCTGCATATGTCTGCGCATCGTTTTCATCTCCGAAGCTGACAGACGATTAAGCGGAACTCCCTTAAACAGGACATCCCCGCCTGTTGGTTCATGCAATCTCAGAATCGCACGCCCCGTGGTCGATTTACCACTACCGGATTCTCCCACAACGCCGAGTGTCTCTCCTTGCCGAATATGGAAACTGATATCATTCACAGCCTTTAAGGTGTTGCCTTTGCCCAGATTAAAATGTTGTTTGAGCGACTTCACCTCAAGCAATGGCTGATCGTCTTCCAGATCTCTCGGGACCAGGGATACCGGTTTTGGCTTTTTCTTCTGATCCAGACGTGGTAATGCATTCAGAAGCCTGATCGTATACGGGTGTTTGGGATTAGCAAAAATCTCTGCCGTCGTTCCGGTTTCCACAATCTGTCCTTCTTTCATAACAACAACCCGATCACACATGCCTGCTACTACGCCCAAATCATGCGTGATCAGGATAATCGATGTGCCCAGTTGGTCCTGCATATCTTTCATTAAATGAAGAATTTGTGCCTGAATCGTAACGTCCAGTGCGGTTGTCGGCTCATCCGCAATGAGTAATTCAGGACGACAGGCGAGTGCAATACCGATCATGACACGCTGACGCATGCCTCCAGAGAATTCGTGCGGATACTGGTTGTAGCGTATTTCGCTGCGAGTTATCCCCACCCGCTCCATCATGGCAATCGCCTGTTTCTTGGCTTCCCTTTTGGACACCTTCTGGTGTTTGATCAGGCTCTCGGAGATCTGTTTCCCCACTTTAATTGTCGGATTAAGAGAACTCATCGGGTCCTGAAAGATCATTCCAATATCACGTCCACGGATGCTCTCCATCTCTTTCTGCGTTTTATTGGCAAGGTCGACACCCTTAAATAGAATCTCTCCCTTTTTCATCTGCGAAGGCGGGGATGCAAGCAGCCTCATAATGGAACGTGCGGTTACACTTTTTCCGCTGCCCGATTCGCCTACAATGCCTAGTGTCTCGCCTTTGCGCACTTCAAAACTCACTTCTCGCACTGCCTGAAACTCACTCTCTCCTGAGTGAAAAGAGACAGATAGATCATTAACTTTCAGTAAAGGTTCCATGCCATCACCAGCTCTCATCCGTTTTTTCACATACCCATATGTATACAATTATTACCTTGACAATTGTTTAGACCCTAAATAATATATACTATATCAATCGGAATAATGCAATTTAAACCTGAATGAAAGGAGGTTCGCTTGGTTTGAATCTTGCAGAAGGCAGCGGAATCTCGCGGTTGGTACACAATTTAAGCTTTATTTATGGCAAAATGCTGCTTCATCCTTCCTATCGATACGTTCTGTTCATTCTTGGATTACCGATCAATCTGGTCGTGTTTCTAATATGGCGTTCGAATCGAAAAAATGACGGCTGGGTAGCTGCCAGGCAGACGGCTGAGCAAGAACTGCTCGCTTCTTCCTACCGGAACAGGCTGAAGTTGGAAGTGGAAGTACAACTGCGTCGCAAACATCGTTTTTTCCAGCAGCAGGTCAGTGAGGTAGAATTCAAACGTCAGACCGAGGAATGGTTGGAGGAAAGTATTCAGACAGAGTTGAAGGAGCGGACTTCCCGCATACTTCAGGAACAAGGAAATCAACGTCTTACAATTGCCGATACGTTTCACTCACTGATCGACAAACCATGGTTTTTGGCGATATCCATTATTCCAGGCTGTCTAATGTACAGCATCCTGTTTTTGTATGGTAATCCTTATCTAAAGTACATATTTGAAAGAATACTGATGACGGTATTTGTCATTCTAGGCGTAGCCACACTCGTATTTACAATTTTGTATCTGTCTCCGTTCAACCCGGCAGCTAACATTCTGGGAGAGACAGCAACGCATGAACAGATTGCCGCATTCAATCAGGTGTATGGCTTGGATCAGCCTTATCTTACACAGCTCTGGAACAATATCAAGGGCGTCGCCTTCTTCGATCTTGGCAAATCTTTTGCAGGAAATGAAGACGTAACAGCAACGATTGCAAGGAAGTTTCCCATTACCTTGACGCTTGCGGTCATTTCCCTGCTGTTAGCACTCGTCATTGCATTACCCATTGGCATTATCTCAGCAATTAAGCCTAATTCGTGGTTCGACTACACCTTCATGTTTATTGCTCTGATTGGATTATCGATCCCGAATTTCTGGCAAGGACTTATTTTCATTCTGAACTTTTCGATCAAAATGCAGTGGCTTCCCGCCACCTTCAACCCGCAGAACTGGCTGTCGATCATTATGCCAACCATTGTGCTGGGTACGGGACTCACGGCTGCGGTGGCTCGGATGACCCGTTCTTCTACACTGGAAGTCATTCATGAGGACTATGTCATGACCGCCCGTGCCAAGGGATTAAGCGAACGCCAAGTCATGCTGAAACATGCTGTACGTAATGCATTGATCCCAATCGTAACGGTGGTTGGACTTCAATTCGGAGCCATGTTGGGTGGAGCAGCGGTAACGGAGAAAGTTTTTAATATCAGCGGTCTCGGCAGCTACATTGTGGATAAACAATTCATCCCCGATATTCCAAGTATCATGGGCGGAGTAATCTACACAGCCATAACGATCTCCATTATTAATGTAGCGGTTGATCTGCTGTATGCTTTTATTGATCCAAGAGTGCGCTCCAAGATGAAACAATATTAATGTGTGAACTTTTTGAACTACCTCTTAAAGCAGGTGTACTATGACAAACTCGTCCTTAACACAAGAAATGCGTTTCCGGCTTAAGTCTTCTCGAGAATACAGTCAGGCCAGTTTTGCCTGGGTCACGTCCCTTCTCTTGACTGCATTGTTCCTGTTTAACAGTTATGACTGGAGCGAGCGGACGTTCAAACCATTTCTGCTAACGATCCTTGGGATCTACTTATTCTTCACACTGGTCCAAAGTGTCATCACCATTCGGATTCGAAAAGACCTGATCCGTACCGGTACAGTCTCTGCTCTGACTCGCAGGTTAGCCTGGGTTCAGCTACTTGCTATCATTTCAGGCAATATATTTATCGTAACGGCAGCCTTTCATCTGATTCGAAAATCCAGGAACGTGGAGTATACCTTTGCGGTGTACATGCTGTTAACCCAGCTGTTCGTAATCGGTGTATCCGCGTTAAATATCTTCAAACCTTATGTGGCTGACAACTTTCTGCCAGCCATGGCGGTGCTGATATTAATTCTGGTCATCGACCTGGTCGTACTGGTTATCGTATCCCGATATAACGCGACCGCTATCCTCCCTCGCTGGATGATCGGTGTCAGTGTGGTACTGATTCTGACCTCGATCACAGGTAATGTATTCGCACTATTGCTCGGCATTTCCATTATTGGACGCATTCGCAGACAGGGGAAACAAAAATCAAACTTCTGGAACGATCTGTGGGAACGCCTTGCTCCGAATATGACTGCGATGTCCGGTTTGTTTTTTATCATTTTTCTGTTCTCGATATCGATCTGCAGCTTCTTTACCTTTGACTACAGCATGGCTGTGGAAAATAACTATTCCGCTCTGCTTCAATCCCCTTCCCTCGCGTATCCCTTGGGAACGGATGATTTCGGACGATGTTTATTTTCCCGGATTGTATTCGGTGCCCGGATCTCCTTGATCGTAGGTTGCATGTCGACAATCATTCCTGTATTGATTGGTGGAATCCTCGGAGCACTCTCCGGCTTCTACGGCAGGCATACGGATAACATCATCATGCGGCTGCTTGATATTCTCTATGCCATTCCGGGAATTCTGCTCGCCATTGCCATTATTGCAGCGTTCGGAGCGAATACGGTCAATCTCATTCTGGCGCTGAGTCTGGGTTCCATCCCAACGTACGCCCGTACCATGAGAGCCAGTGTACTCTATGTATCTACTTTTGAATTTGTGGAAGCTGCACGTGCACTGGGGTACAACAATCGTACGATTATTTTCAAACACATTATTCCCAACTCCCTTGCGCCCATGATCATCAAGTCTACACTCACGATTGGTGGAGCCGTTATTGCTACCAGCAGTTTGAGTTATCTGGGACTCGGCGTGGAGCCGCATATTCCGGAATGGGGTAACATTCTGAAGCTCGGCAGTACATACCTGGAAACTCACTCTTATCTGGCGATTTATCCAGGCTTGGCTATTATTCTGCTGGTTCTTTCTTTTAACTTTCTCGGTGATGGTCTGCGTGATGCGCTCGATCCCAAGCTGGAAAAGGCCTAAATGATTCGTTGAAATGAATGATATAGAGAAAAAAAATCACACATCACACATTCAAGATATGGAGGGTAATCCCATGAAAAAACGTACACTGATCTCATTGCTATTAATTCTCGTCATTGTGATTTCCGGCTGCAGTGTAAAAACGAAAACCGAATCACAGGCGGAGACCGCACCATCAGACACAACAGAAACTGCACAAAAACCGGCAGACATTGAGCTACTTGCCATGAGTTCTTCCGAAAATGACGTGAATATTATCCGCGACCAGCTGACCAAAAACGGCTTCAATGTGAAGCTGAACCTGCAACCAGATTACGGCAGCTTCAAATCCCAGCAGGATGCAGGGAATTATGACATTGCCTTGTCCAGCTGGACAACGGTAACGGGAAATCCCGATTATGCCGTACGTTCTCTTTTCAAAACAGGTGGAGATTACAGTATCCTCGCAGATGGGGAGATTGATAAGCTCATCGATCAGGCAGCTACCCAAACACCAGACGAATACAAAGACACGTACAAACAATTGGAAGATCGCTTGGTAACGGATCAGGCTTATATCGCTCCTCTGTATATTTCCCTGAAAAGTCAGGCTGTGAACAAAGACATTCTGAATGTCGAAACCGTCCGTCTCTCCAAATCCCGCGCGATGGCTTGGGAACCAATTGAGTTCAAGGACAGCTCCAAAAATGCCAAAGATCCGTTGATTCTGACGCAAAGCGCATCCGTACTGACTTCCCTTGATCCAATCAAAGGAAACGACGGTTCCATCAACCAGTTGAACACCAATATGTATGTACGTCTCGTTAACCTGACGGATGACGATCAGCTGACAGCAGAAGGATCACTGTCCCATAATTTCAGCATTGCTGAAGGTAATTCGGACTATTACTTCATTCTCAGAGACGACATCAACTTTGCGAAGATTGATAACAAAAAAGCGGTAGATACAGGCGAACGTGTGGGTGCAGATGATGTCATCTTCTCCCTGGATCGTGCGAAAAACAAAGATTCCGTTCCAGATCACCGGACATACAGTCTGCATGAACACATCAAAGAAGCTGAAGTTGTAACGGATCTGAGTGCATTGCAATCCATTAAACAATCCAGTGGTAACGGCACAATCCTCGAAGCATTAGAACAAGGACTGGGCAGCAAAATTACAGAACTCGTAACTGACAAAACCAAAGCAGATAATAGTGCAGGTAAATATCAGGTCGTTAAACTGACAACAACGGAACCTTTCCCACAAGTACTGAACTACCTGGCTCACCAATCTGCCGGGATCGTGTCCAAAAAACAGGTGGAGAGCATCAACACTTATGATGTAGCTTCCTTTGACGTCAACAAAGATATTCCTTACGGTGATCAGAACACGGTGACTGAAGGCGCATCATACAATAACACGCTGTATACTAGCGGACCTTATATTTTATCTTATAAAAATGACTATGAAGCTGTATTCTTGCAAAATCCGGGATACCGCAAAGGCACTGAATATGCACCGAAAATTGCTCAGGTCAATGTCCGGTTCATCGCGGATGCAGACAGCGCCCTCTCTGCTCTTCGCAGCAGTGAAATTCATTTATACTACGGTGTGCCTGAAACCAAGTATGACATCATCAAAAATGACAGCAAATTGCATCTGCAAAGCATTCCGAGCAACGCCGTTTCTTATCTCTTGTTCAACACGGCCAACCGTGATGTGGCCAAGAGTAGTGATTTGAGAAAAGCCGTACTGTACTCCATTAATCAGGATGAAATTTTGAGTTTCTACAAGAATAACAAACTCAAAGCATACTCCACAGTAAGCCCGCTCGTTCCGACCGGGAATGAATTGAAAGCTGATCCTGCAAAAGTAAAAGAATTCTTGAGCAACTATAACGCCTCCAAATAAACGTATACCAAAAAGGCTGTCACTGGATCATCTACCGATCCTGGTGACAGCCTTTTTATTCTTCCAGCACACGGCAATCTGCCAGAACATCGGGGTAATTTCGCATGCTGTCCGCTTCTGTGATTTTGCGAATAACTCTGCACGGTACGCCTGCTGCAAATGAATGCGGTGGAATATCACGAGTCACGACACTCCCTGCTCCAATGACACATCCATCTCCAATGGTTACGCCTCCGCACACCGTGACGTTCGCCGAGATCCATACATCGTTTCCAATCGTGACAGGTTTGGCATAACATAGCGACTTCACATCACCGTTCTGATCCACCATCTGTCTCCGCTCACGGGCAATCATGGGGTGAACAGGAGTGACAATCGTAACGTTGGGTCCAAAACTGGTATAGTCCCCAATCGTCACTTGCGCATCGTCTTGTATCGTCAGATTGTAATTACCGAAGAAGTGATCGCCTATCCGGGTATGCACACCATAATGAAAGAAGATGGGGCCTTGCAGGAATCCACCTTCACCGATCTGCCCCAGCAGCTGTTGTAATATCTGATCCCTTTCCTCCGTCTGTTCCTCAAAGGTCTGACTGTAACGCTGACTGAGATTATGGGCCCGCCTTTTGATGGTCTTTAATTCCGAATCACTTGGACTAAACAATATGCCCTTCATGATTCTCTCTTCTTCACGCATCATGAATCCTCCTCAACACGAGTTAGCTTATCAAATAAAAGCCACAGACATGGCCTGTGAGGTTATACAGCTTCTGATAGAATGCTTGATTTCAACGCCTGAAGAACCATTCCCCTTAACCCAGCATCAAAATCATGTTGAAACGAGTCCTGATGTACGATCTCGGGCAATGACGGCATGGGATGCTGCTCCAAGTACTGTTTCCACGCCAAGTCCAGTTCTTCTCTCTCCACACGTTCCTGATAAATGACAATCTGGTGCGGGGCAACGACGGCATTGATCGTTTGCAGAATATGACATACCTGCACTACAAAGTCGTCTTTGCTCATGTCACGTTTCCAATCTGGTGAATAAGGAAGATACTTAACCTCACCAAACATCCCGTTTTTCCCGCGGATCATCTGTCCATTCAACATCATGCCCATACCCGGCGGGTATCGGTTCGGAAAATAAATTCCTGCTACACTCTGTTCCTTCAGATCAGCATGTTGTGCACAGTACCCGCTAATCGCTGCATTCACATCATTCTCCACGAGAACTTTCAGCTGGAACTCGCTCTCGATCTCCCGAATCAGATGGGAATGGATAAGCTCTTCATGACTGCTCACGGTGATGTCCCCGTCCACGGCTTGTCCTGGAATTCCGATGCCAATCATATCAATGGAGGGGTACTCCGCAACGAAACGTGCAATAAGTTGCAGCACATGTTGTTTATCAAAAGCAGGCAGGATGCTCTCTTCCTTCAACACAACCTTATTCTCCAGATTCATGACCGTTGCCGAAATCAACTCCTGGCCTTTCATCTCTTTGATGTAAAGAACCAAAGCAAGCTTGAAATTATAATTATATCGATATGCCTGAGCAGGACGACCGCCATTCGAGGGAACCACTTTATCCTGGAACAACTCTCCGCCATCACATAATTCCTGGATCAGCGCATTGATGGTAACCACACTAAGATTAGTTAATTTAGCTAATTGCGGTTTGGTTGCCGTCTCGATCTGCTGCATGACTTCACGCACATTATTCAAATTGATGTATTTCATCATTGTAGCATTGGCTTTTTTCATAACCCTCTCGTTTCCACTCTGGTTCAATGGAGCCAAAGCAATGGTATGGATGTCATTTCACTCCATATCATAGCACAACATAATACCTTACTCGAACACATGAGTTCCATCGTGCCGGGACGGATCGAAATCGGAAGAGCAGCTCTGTTCACTCAAACAAATCATCCATCGATTTCACAGGCTTCACTTCAATTGGCTGTTTTGACAAGGCCATATTTGCATAGGTACCAGCCCAGATTATAATTGCCATAATAACGTATACCATCCATGCACACCTCCCTGTTTCCTGCAAATTTATGACTTTGCGATACTCATACATATGCTTATTCCTTATTAATAAACACACTTTATAAAGTTTATTACGTAAGTATGCAAGGATATCAGTTCTTTGTCAACTACAACAACACGTTTCCGCTCGATGCCCATAACAAATAGCCGCCGAAAGAATCATTCAACGATTCTTTCGGCAGCTGTTTGTTCCATATACAAGCAGTTTATTTCGAATATGTTCGCTGTACAGCAGGCAATAAAGTCACAACTTGAATACCCACTCCCCATGCAAAATAGACCAAGTGAATGATAGAGACATCCTGAATCCAATACACCTGCCCCATAATCCAGATGATGAGGGCAAACCCCGTGTATAAGGAAAAAGTCCAGGCCCAGTAGCGGTCAGGATAGAGATTCAGCCTCTCACCCGGCGCCCAAGGAGTGTAGCGTATGAGTGCAATAGCAATCATTATAGGCATCACACCAAGAACCAGCAATAGGATGATTCCCGGAAACAAAAAACTGGAAAACGGAGAATTCAGCAACAAAGATTCAGGCAAATTCACCATATTTCCAGTTGGATCGATGATTAAAATGCTTCCTCCAACGATCGCCCCAATTCCCAGAATTCCATGCATCAAAATGAGTAACCACGATCTGCCTTCACTCTGCTTCATCATGAATTGCTCCTTTCTTCCTCTCGTTTCTCAGCCTCATACAGTCATTCATAGAAGGATGATGATCAAACCCTCTAGTACCATTCTCACACATGCCGTGCATTGTTCCTGTGCTTCTTTTCACTATATTGGTCTCGAAAATCACTCATAATGGTAAAACTTGATAAAAGAACGTACGTTCGGTATAATGGAGTTATCCTGAATAAGCGAGAGGCAGATATGGACGACAAATTTATTAAAGAATTACGCGAGATTAGTCGGGATGACAGACGAAGATCGGAATTTATGATTCAAGGTTTGAAGGAGACACTTCAAGAACGCAAAGAAGAAGGTGTACTCAAACGCTGGATACGGCGTAAGAAAACGGAGAAGAAAATCTCTCAAAGATTTAATCAAGATCCTCACTCGGATCAACAGTAACAACATAAAAAAGGAGGCGTATTACGCCTCCCATGCTACTTACATATGTGGATCAGTTAATCTAGTTAGTACCTGATTGATCTATTAGTGCGCGTTCAAAACGGTCGGTTTTCAATACCAAGAAGATGGAATGATGCTTGGATCTACCCCGTTTCACGGCAGAATGGCAAAGGATCGAACCGGGAAGCCGGAGGCTTTCTCCGCCTTGGGTACAATATTGAAGATGACCGCGCCTTTAGCTGGCACCTGATCCAGATTCGTTAACAGCTCAACCTGGTATGTATCCTGAGCAAGCACATAATATTCTGCCAGGAGTGCCCCATTCTTCTGATAATCTACGGCTGAATCTGTGTCAAAGGTTTCGTGCCCAATAGCCTTTATTTTTCGTTCCTCAAATAAGAACATAAGTGCACTCACCGACCATCCAGGTGCATGACTGTTGCCCTCATCATCCTTGTTATCAAATGCTTCATGACTCGGCCAACGTTTGCTCCAATCCGTACGTAAAGCTACGAAGCTTCCTGCTTCAATCATGCCATGTTCTCTTTCAAATTCATGAATATGCTCTACATCCAGTGTAAAATCTGGGTTATTCGCCACTTCGGCTGACTGGTCAATGACGATAAGCGGGAGCACAAGTTCCTTCAAACCTAGTTCATCCAGATACCGGGTATCCCGAACAAAGTGAATCGGCGCATCAAGATGTGTACCGTATTGACCGGGGAACTTGAAGCTCTGAGCAAAGAAACCTTGATCGTGATTAAACAGCGTATCAAATTGGGCTTCTTCAAAAGCTGAGAAATGTGGAGATTCCGGTCCAAATGTATGGGTCAGATCCACCCACTTCTTTTCTTTTAACAATTGAATAGCTTGAATGAGTTCGTTGGACATCCATATCACCTCATGCACAGAATGGAATAAATTTCTCCTATTATATCCTATTGCACCAGAAAATAAATGATAGATTAATCTCTGAGGTGAAATTAATGTCTAAGCTGGATAACATGTTGGCCATCCTATGGCTGCTTAACTCAGGCCGAAAAATTACAGCCAATCAAATATCTGAAAAATTAGAAATGAATGTACGAACCGTTTACCGTTATATGGATGCACTTTGCGCCAGTGGTGTACCGATAATATCTGACACGGGTCATCATGGCGGGTATACTCTCTTGAATCAATTCATTAAAAGTCCTCTTCTTTTGGATGTAGGAGAGAAAACGACATTACTTCATGCTGCCATATTCGCCAAAGAAGCTGGGTATTTTTTAGGAGAGGCATTAGATAGCGCAACTTCAAAGCTTATGATGCACTCCAATCAAGAACAGGAGAATATGATTAAGCAACAATTTGAAGGGGTTGAAGTGATCGGTTCCCTTGGGAAGCCAAGAATAGAGCCCAGTACTGAGATCATATTAAAGACATTAGAGCAAAGTGTACTCCAAAAGTCGTCTGTAGAAATCGATTACCTAACCAGTCACGAAGAGCAATCCAAGTGTAGAATCGTGGACCCTTATGGAATGATCTATTGGAATCATCATTGGTATGTTATAGCCTTTTGTCATTTTCGGAATGACATTCGCAGTTTTAGAGTGGATCGAATCATTTGTGCTAACCAGACAGAAATGACGTTCAACCGACCACCACTTTTTTCGGCAAGTGAATTTTTCAGGAGCAGCCTCCTTCCGGAAGCACAAAATCCGACATCATTTATTCCTCTGGTGCTTACAGGTAAATCAAGCACACTGGATGGCCTGTGCCTGCATTGGTTTTTGGGACACCATCTCCAAGAACGGACGACTGAAAAAGCAACTTTCTCACTCGACAAAGAAGATATCCATCTATATGTTCCTATCCTGCTTTTACCCTATGGCAGATCTGTTCAAGTCATTGAACCTATAAGTTTGAAGCAAAGAATGGTGGAAGTTCTGCATGACCTCATTGATTATTATCAAGTTTGAAAACTTTACTGACGGTAAATGTCAGTGAAGTTTTTTTATAATACAAGAGTAATCCATTCAATGATGAATAACAAAAGGGGTGTGTATAATGCAAAAGAAGAATATATATCTTTATGTATTTAATACGATGTCAGACTGGGAGGTAGGTTATTTAACTGCTGAACTGAACTCGGGAAGATATTTTAAGAAAGCTATTGAGCCTTTACAGGTTGTAACAGTAGGTGTAGATCAACATCCGGTAACTACCATGGGCGGATTGAACATCCTTCCCCATATTTCGATTGATGAATGTACGTTGAAAAATAACGACGTCATCATTCTTCCAGGAGGAAATACATGGATGGAAGCTACCCATGATCCTCTATTGAAAAAAGTTACTGACGCTATAGAAAAAGGTACGGTTATCGCAGCAATTTGTGGTGCCACAGTGGGACTTGCAAAGATGGGGTTACTAGACTCCATACAGCATACAAGCAATGATCTGGAATACCTGAAGATGATATGTCCAGATTATACCGGAGAAACATATTATCAAACGGAGCCAGCAGTAACCGATGGAAATGTAGTTACTGCATCTGGAATAGCTCCGTTAGAATTTACGATGCATGTACTGAAGAAGCTCGATGTCTTCGCACCAGAAACATTACAGGCCTGGTACAATCTGTATCGGACTCAAGAGTCAACATACTTCTATGAGTTAATGAACTCTATTGCACCTGAATAACGAGTTTCCCACGCGTATGATGGGTTTCACTTTTCTCGTGTGCTTCCCTTACTCCCTGCTCAGTTAACGGGTAGGTTCCATCAATAACCGATTTGAGCTTGCCTTCCGCAGCCAGTTCAGCCAACTGATCCAGCTGATCCCCTTTGGGCTCCATCATGAAAACGTTGGCCGTTACTCCGGCTTCCTTGGCAAGCTTCTCATCCGGTTGTTCCACCAAGGATACCAAATGCCCGCCAGACTTTAACACCTTGAAGCTATCGCGCTGAATATCACCGCCCATGGTGTCCAGCACAACATCATAACCGGAGAGAATCTCCGAGAAATTTTCTTTTTTATAGTTGATAAAATGATCCACACCCAACGAGCGAAGTAACCCCTCGTTTGAATCACTGGCCGTTGAAGCCACTTCAGCGCCGAGAGACTTGGCAATCTGAATCGCATACGTTCCCACACCACCCGCACCAGCATGGATGAGTACCTTCTGCCCTTTGGCTAAACGTCCATGATCCACAAGGGCCTGCCAGGCCGTCATCGCAGCCAGCGGGATCGCTGCTGCTTCCTCGAAGCTCAAGCTCTCCGGTATACGGGCAATAATGTCTGCATCGACGGCAACATATTCTGCATAGGTTCCGAATTGGCGCGGACGTGCAAATACCCGGTCACCTTCTCTGAACCGCGTGACATTCGAGCCTACTTCAGCCACAGTACCCGCAACATCGCCGCCCAGAATCAACGGAAAATTCCCCGCTGCTTCTTTCATATCACCTTGTCTGATTTTGAAATCCACCGGATTGACCGACGTGGCATGCGTTCGGATCAGCACCTGATTCACTCCACATGCTGGCTTGGCTACTTCTTGTTCCTTCAATTGTTCCGCTCCACCAAATTCCTCAATCACAATTGCTTTCATTAGAGATCCCAGCCTTTCCATTGCATTATCGTTATACTCTCTCTCCCTTCATTACCCTTTCCCAGCATTCACTTGACCTATTCATTCGAAAAATCATAGCAATCTGGGATTCACTATCCAGTTCAACAATCGTGATATAATGTCGATTATCGATTATGTTATACCTTAATCCAAAACCTAATCCAATACTTGAACAAGCGAGGTAACGATATGGAAGTTGAAGTGAGTACATTACATGCATTTTCGGACAAGGCTCTTGGCGGAAATCCCGCAGGTGTTGTTTTACAAGCAGCGCATTTGTCTGAATCTCAGATGCAGGAGATTGCCAGACAAGTCGGTTTTTCAGAGACTGCATTTGTTATGCCATCGGATCAGGCTGATTTCAAAGTACGTTTCTTCACTCCAAGTGATGAGGTTGATCTCTGCGGGCATGCCACGATTGCTTTATTTTATCTAATGAAGACACAACATCTCGTTGATGTTGGTACATATACACTGGAGACACTGGCCGGAATTCTTAAAGTCGTTATCGAGGTCAATGGAGAAGTCTATCTGTCTCAGACGTTGCCGGAGTTTGGAGAGATCGTGGATCGACAGCAGATTGCCGATTCGTTACGTATTTCAATAGAGGATTTATATGCCGAACTACCTGTACAGATTGTGTCTACCGGGCTACCCGATATCATGATAGCTGTTAAAGATGTTGATGTTCTGACCAAAATCGATCCTGACTTCCAGCGTATCACTGAAATAAGCAAGGCTCATCATGCCATAGGTTATCACGTGTTTACACTCAAATCAGATGTTATTGACGTTCTGACCGAATGTCGTAATTTTGCACCACTCTATGATATACCGGAAGAGAGTGCAACGGGCACCTCCAATGGTGCCATGCTCTGTTATTTACACCATTACAACCAGCTTACAGATCCTCATCATCACACGTATACGATCAGACAAGGGTACACTATGAACCGCCCCTCCGAAATCCGAGCCAGATTAACTTTGGACAGCTCCAATGAAATTGCACAGATTCAGGTTGGCGGTCGTGCAATTCATATCAAAAACATTCAAATTCACCTCCCTTAATGGGAGGTGTTTGGCGTGCTAAAGATATGAGAACTATGTATTTTTGAAGCCATATCATGACCTTATATCATTGAATCTCTTGTAAAAATCGTAACACCGCTACCTCCAACTGCTTCAGTCCTGGCTGTTCTATAGGAAAATGGCCTGCACCCTCCAAAATGATGCATTCCTTACCTACCACCAAACGATCAAAAAAAGGTTGGCTGAACCTGATCGGTATCATGGGGTCCAATTCGGGGTGAACCAACAGGACCGGACACTGGCTGAACTGTTCCGGGCTTACTTCCGGTTCTTTATTAAGGAATGTTCTTAATAATTCCAACGGAATACGTGTAGCTGCCGCTTGTGGATCATCCATAATAAGCCGGGTTAAGTCCTGGTTATTGGTAATCAGTTGCATCCGGGATACCTGCTTGACCGAAATACGTATATGGTCCAGTAGACCAGGGAACAGATCCATCATACGTTTTCCCACACGACTCACCAGACGGTTCGGTGCAAGCTGATCACGCATTTCCTGATTACTCGTGTCTACAAATGTAGTTGCGATCAGACCCTTAACGAGCTTGCTACGTGCACTGGTATGGTAGGCAAGCATACCTCCGATGCTACTTCCCAATACAACGATGGGCTTGCCATCTTTCTTGTATTCCCGTTCGATGAGTGACACAAGTAGCTCTATCCATAGTTCGTAGTTGATACGTGTACCAGACATTGCGTAACTTAACCCATACGGCGGAAGATCTGGCGATACCACCTCGTATCCATGTCGCTGCAACATGCGGGCATACGGAGCGAGCAACCTGCCATTGCCTCCCGCGCCATGAATGAACAGAATTTTGATTGAAGACTCCGGTGCAGGTAAGCGATCCATATGCAGATGAACCCCATTCAACGTCCACCATTCTTCCTGAGGAGCTGTATGCTCTCCTAGTCTCACTTCTTCCGGGAAAAAGCCCTGATACTGCTTCCAATAGGGATGTGTTGTCTGATATGAAGGCAAACTTTTTTTCATACGGTTGATTCTCCTCTTTTCATGTACCCAAAAAAGCCGTACAATGTACGACTTTTCGTTAAGAATACGTCAATGAACATACTTCTTTTTATAACACCTTCGTATATCTGTCAATCCGGAAACTGGACATTGCCTGGTACGATGTACGCACCACCCGATCCATCATTAGGCAAAGCCGGGATCGTGTCATTTAATACCTGACCGCGAATATCGGTAATACGAACATTTAGTTTTTCTTTGCCCAATCCGGTTCCGAGGAAATGATTATAGTCCTGCTTTTCAAGATTGAGCCACGTACCATCCTTCTGTTTCACTTCGAACTTCAGTACCGGATACTTATGGTTGCGGACCTGAATGGCTGCCCACCACTGACTGCTGCCTTCCTTGATCCGATAGGAGACATTGCCTTGGATGGGAGCTTTGACTACTTTCCAGCTGATATTGATTTTGCCTGCCTTTGGGTCACCAATCAGGTTAAAGGCATTCGGGGAGAGGTCGAGCGCTCCACTGGCACCTTCTGGATAGAGGTCTGTTACATAGACGGTTGTTTTGCCTTTAGGACCTTGAACTTCAAGGTAAGCTCCCGCTAGAGCGGCTTTGACACCGTTATAATTGAGCTGAAACGGATTAAGTGCAGTAATCTTCATGTCCGCCGGGATGGGATCAAGCAACACCGCACCTCCCGAGTAACCTGAGCCTGTATACGTCGCATAACCCTGATATGTATCGTTCCATGCAGCAGATGCAGGTAGAGCAAATAATACGAGACTGAGCAAAATCCCTGTACTGGCCCATTTTAACCGTTGAAATCTACTTTTCTTGTTCATGAGCTATTCCTCCTCGTCATTCTACCTTCTGTTACATTGAAACATAAGTTGGACTAAAGTATATTTACACTTGCCACTCCGATGACAGAATAACCTTCCGATCACTGTTATCCCCAGATTTTTTGATTCAATTTTACAAAGGTGAAAATCTGTTGATAAAGGCGAACGCTCCGCTTCTTCAGTTTTCTTCTGTCCTCTACGTTCTCGTGTAAAAAGTACGTTCAACTGCTAGATTTAAATATAACATTATTTTACATAATAACTTTTTATTTTCAATCCATTTCAGCCAAATCACATCCAAAGTCCTGCCTCTGGACTTGAACATTCACGACCACGCACAAGATATGGATACATACCATAAATTGGTGAATTGAGCACGATTACAAGCCGATATTCGGTCCATTTCCATTAATAAAAAAACGCCACACCCTGGAGTGATCTCTCACTCCAAACCGTGTGACGCTTATTAGGCCTTGCGGTCAGAATTCCCTGACTGTCCAAGGACAGCTACACCGCCTCATCCTGTCTCCCTTCGTTTCACCCGCTTCCTTAGTCGCTCATACTGTGCGTAGATCCGCGGAGATTCTTTCGTTAGGATAGGCCCCAGCACAGCCAGAATTAACACATACAATACGGCAAACGATTGGATGGATGCCATCAGCCCTCCGGCCTTGCCAATATTCGCCATGATAATGGAGAATTCGCCCCGCGAGACTAGGGTGAAGCCCACATTCAACGAGGCCTTAGGGCTCATTCCAGCCAATCTGCCAGCGATCATGCCTGCACCATAGTTACTAGCGATCGTCAGAATAACGGCAATGATCGTCATGCCAATCGCTCCGCCAAGTGAAGACGGCTCGATGGTCAGACCAAAACTGAAGAAGAAAATGGCACCAAAAAAATCTTTGAAAGGCATGATCTGGTGCTCAATCCGACTGACATGTCTTGATTCGCCCAGCACAAGACCCATCATCAACGCTCCAATGGCTTCCGCTACATGCAATGTCTCCGAGAAACCAGCCACCAGGAAGAGCAGTGTCATGACGGTAAGCAGGAACAACTCTGATGACTTGATATTCAGTGCCTTATCAATATATTTGATGCTTTTCCTGCCAATAATCAGGAACAGCACAATAAACAGCAGGGCAGACAGCGATACCAACAGAACACTTAAGAATGAGGTTGCCCCGCTGAGCACAAGCCCGGTCAGGATGGAGATATGAATCGCGATGAACAAGTCATCAAACATGATCATGCCCATAATGATCTCTGTTTCAGGGTTTGCCGTGCGTTTCAGATCAACGAGCACTTTGGCTACAATGGCTGTAGAAGAGCTGGTCATGATCCCACAGACAACGAGAGTCTCCTGAAGGGGCAGATCCATGAACCACCCCAACAGTAATCCAGAGACAAAATTAAGCCCTACATAGAACATGCCTCCGGTCAGAATGGCTTTACCAGACTTTAATAGACGGGAGACCGAGAACTCCAGACCCAGGTAAAATAGCAAAAACAAAATTCCAAGCCTGCCCATAAATTCAATAAAGGTCGAACTTTCGATAAAACGCAAGTCCACTATGCCGATCTGTGGTGCATGTGGTCCAACAGCCATACCAATCAGGATATAGAAAGGAATGACCGAAAATCGTAATCGTGAAGATATCAGCCCAGTAAGTGTAATCAGCGCAACGGCAATTCCCACTTCGAATATGAGCATATCCATAGGCTAAGTCCGTCCATCAGTCAACAATTGTTTGAGGTGTTTAATCTGATTCCGTTCACCGGCAACGACAACTGTAGCTCCCGCGGTAAAAGCATAATCCGGACCTGGATTAAAATGTTTCTCCTTCTCCTTGGTCACCACAGCAAGAATAACAGCGCCCGTAGCCTGACGGATATCCAGTTCACCAATCGTCATGCCTACGCTTGATGCGTGAGGTTCAATTCGTAGCCATTCGATTAACAACCCTTCAAGCATGACTTCACGCTCATCCTGAAACTTCGGTTTATAGGTCATACCCCCAACGATGGCGGCTACCGCCCGGGCTTCATCATCGTCAAGGGTGACAAGAGATACCATATCCCCCATCTCTTCAGGTGTATCCCCTGACTCCATATGGAACAGGTCACGCCTTTCGTCATTATGAATCACAATGACCAAGTGCTCACCACTACGGGTATGCAGCCAGTATTTACGTCCAATCCCTGGTAAGTCTGTCTCTTTAAAGTGCATGATCTGCACCTCCCAAGGCCGACTCGTTTAAGGTTTCGCCCCGCAGCTCAATGCCTGTGATGCGTATTCTCATGGAACCTGATGGTGTATGGACAGACCTAACTTCCCCTTTGCGGCCAAGCAGCAATTGACTCCCCACTGGAGAGAGGAAGGAAATGCGACCCTCATCCGGATCCGTATCTTCTGGCATGACAATCATGAATGAATCTGACGTATGAAAATCGATATATTCGAAATCAATATGACTGCCGATCAATACAGCCGAGTCCAGATCTTCATCAGGTCCCAGTAGCAGTTTTTCCACATATTCCGTATAGGCCAGCAGTTGTTTTTCCATTTGTATTCGCTCTGGATCACGCACGTCGAAATAGGCGTCGAGAAATGTTCTTTTCTCTTCACCGAATGTAAATAGCTGGCTCACCAGCTTCTCTCTGCAATTATGGCGGGAAGTCCTATGGTTCATAATAGATTTCACCCCCTATACAAGCCTTGTTCTCCATGTTGATTGGCATGTTTCTCTTCATCATCTTGTTGTCCTCCTTCTGATTGTTAAAAGGCCCCGGGATACGAGACCTTCTTACCATCTTACCAAAACTAATATTTTAATCCAGTATATTCGTCTAACTCGCTTTTATATTATCATTTGTGGTCATATCTTCCATTTAATAACTTCATTCTTCACATCATGTGGTAGATCCATAGAACATTTTAATTACTGCATAAAAAACATTTTATGAATTTATATCTCGTATTTTTATTTGCTTTACTGTATATTTAACTACAAACTTTTATTCAATTTATGCAAATAGGTATTTAAAGACTTTAACACGATAAAGGAGTGCATCGAAAAAGTGTCCACGATAACAAAAGAAACTACAGAGTCCGTTCAAGTTACTGCCGCAGAATATGTTCATTCCGTCTATGAGTCGGTTGTCGCCAGAAATCCGCATGAAGACGAGTTCCATCAAGCTGTCAAAGAAATTCTGGATTCCCTTATTCCAGTTATTGAAGCACACCCGAAATATCGGAACCATAGTCTGCTGGAACAGCTTGTCGAGCCCGAACGTGTAATCACATTCCGTGTCCCATGGGTAGATGATCAGGGCAAAGTTCAGGTTAACCGTGGATTCCGGGTGCAATTCAACAGTGCCATTGGTCCTTACAAAGGCGGACTTCGCTTCCACCCTTCTGTATACTCGGGCATTATTAAGTTCCTCGGCTTCGAACAGATCTTCAAAAATGCCTTGACTGGTCTGCCTATCGGCGGTGGTAAAGGTGGTTCTGACTTCGATCCCAAAGGAAAATCAGATCTGGAAGTTATGCGTTTCACGCAAAGCTTCATGACAGAGCTGTACAAATATATCGGCTCAGATACCGATGTACCGGCAGGTGACATTGGTGTAGGCGCAAGGGAAATCGGTTACATGTTCGGCCAATACAAACGTATCCACGGTGGGCATGAAGCAGGCGTATTGACAGGTAAAGGTCTGCTGTACGGAGGAAGCTTGGCACGTAAGGAAGCCACTGGCTTCGGATGTGTGTACTTCGTGAAGGAGATGCTGCAATCCAAAGACCTCAGCTTCCAAGACAGCACAGTCGTAGTCTCTGGGTCTGGTAATGTATCCATCTATGCTATTCAAAAAGCCCAGGAACTTGGAGCCAAAGTCGTGGCATGCAGTGACTCAGGTGGCTACATATACGATCCACAAGGCATCAACCTGGATACCGTGAAACGTCTGAAAGAGGTTGATCGTCTTCGCATCAGCGAATACATCAAAGAACATCCGCATGCTACATATACCGAAGGCTGTGAAGGAATCTGGTCTATTCCTTGTGATATCGCTCTTCCGTGTGCGACGCAAAATGAGATCGATGAAGAAGCTGCTGCCCTTCTGGTTAAAGGTGGCGTGAAAGCCATTGGCGAAGGCGCAAATATGCCTTCCACCCTGGCTGCCATTGATGTCTTCCACGGCGCGGGCGTACTGTTTGGTCCAGCCAAAGCGGCTAATGCTGGTGGTGTAGCCGTGTCTGCTCTTGAAATGTCACAGAACAGCATGCGGTTGTCCTGGTCATTTGAAGAAGTAGACGCCAAGCTTCATGACATCATGAAGAACATCTACAACAGCTGTGTGGAAGCTGCTGAAGAGTATGGCTGTGAAGGCAACCTCGTAGCCGGAGCGAATATCGCCGGTTTCCTCAAGGTCGCTGATTCCATGATCGCTCAAGGTGTAGTTTAATTTTTGATTCTCCACGATTAAAAGGCGTTCCCATCTTATTTGGGTAAACGCTTTTTTTTCATTGTCTCTAATTGCTCTAATCGCAGGGCAATGGTAAAGTGGTACAGACGTAATTCCATTTATTTGTACTCGTATAAGGAAGTGTTTACATTGTCTAACCAACCATTTGTCAGTACTGCGAGTCCTCATCTGAGTGCAGACTGCGAGCAATGTTTTGGCCTGTGCTGTGTTGCCTTGCCCTATGGCAAGTCATCTGATTTTGCTTTTGAAAAGGCCAGCGGCACACCCTGTCCCAATCTGCGCACGGACAATCGCTGCGGTATCCATACCCAGCTTCGGCAGAAAGGGTTCAAAGGCTGTACGGTATATGACTGTTTCGGAGCTGGACAGAAGCTGTCTCAAGTAACCTACGCGGGCAAGGATTGGCGTGATCATCCGGAGTCTGCAAAGGAGATGTTTGATTGTCTGCCTGCCTTGCGACAAATTCACGAGTTGCTCAGTTATATGAAGGAAATGATGATGAGAGCGGAGACATCATCCCTTCACTCGGCATTCGGTGAGTTATATGAGGAGATCGAGCGCTTGAGCAATCTGGAGCCTGCGGCCCTCCTGCGTCTGGACATCGTTCATTATCGGTCCTCGGTGAATCAACTCTTGGTTCAGGCCAGTGAAATGATACGTGCGAATGTTCCAGCCGCCGCCGCTCATGGACAAGGGAAGTCGAAGAAGAATAAAAAACGTACCGGAAGTGACTTTTTTGGTGCCAACTTAAAAGGGGCTGACCTGCGGGGCGCAAGCTTCCGGGGGGCTTTAATGATCGCAGCCAACCTCCAAAATGCAGATATACGAAATGCCGATTGGATTGGTGCGGACTTACGGGATACGGATCTCGGCGGTGCAGACCTGAGAGGTGGCATCTTCCTCACGCAATCGCAGATTAATGCAGCCAAAGGTAATGTGAATACCAAGTTACCTGATCATCTCAACATTCCCTCACACTGGGTGTAACACAAAACAAAAAACAGCTCGTCCTATACATCTAGGGACGAGCTGTTTGTTATTGAAACTACAGAAATGAAGCAGAATTATAACAAGTCGCGGCGAAGATCTTCAGCCGATTTCGGGGACAGGTGACCGAGCGGAATATCAAATACCGTTTTCGCTCCCTTATGTCCTTCCACGCTCAAACGTTGTGCGGCTCTCGCATACGCTACAAGTACACTCGCTGTAAATTCAGGATTGCTGTCGAGTTTCAGACCGAATTCAATAATTTGCTTTTGACCGGCACCTGTAACACCACTGCGAATTACAAATCCACCATGCGGCATACCTTCATGCTCGGATTTTAATTCTTCTTCAGTAATGAACGTTACAGTAGTATCGTAATCCGCAAAATAGTTAGGCATCGATACAATCGTCTCACGGATCTCATCCTGATTGGCGCCATCTTCAGCTACCACATAACATTGACGCAGATGTTTCTCACGTGTAGACAGCTCTGGTGTCTCTCCTGCACGAATACGGTTGATAACCTCTTCCACAGGTACAGTATACTGTACACCCGCCTTAACACCTTGAACACGACGAATAGCATCCGAGTGCCCTTGGCTAACACCTTTGCCCCAGAACGTATACTCTTTTCCTTCTGGCAGGATGGACTGTGCAAGCAGACGGTTCATGGAGAACAAGCCTGGGTCCCAACCTGTGGAAATGACGCTTACATGACCGCCTTGCTCTGCCGCAGCATTCACTTCCTTGTAGAATTCAGGAATCTTGGCATGTGTATCGAAGCTGTCTACTGTATTGAACAACTTGGCGATGGCTGGTGTCTGCTCCGGAAGGTCCGTTGCCGAGCCACCACAGAGGATCATAACATCGATCTTGCCTATGTATTGCTCCGCTGCAGAGATATGCTCAAAGCGAACTTCTGTGCTTTCAGCGACCATCTGCTCCGGATTACGACGTGTAAACACAGCAATCAGTTCAAGATCCTCATTCTGGGAAATGGCTTTCTCTACCCCTTTACCCAAGTTACCGTAACCAACAATACCCACTCTAATCATGTTCAATCCTCTCCTGTCTTCTTCTATAGTTGTCTATTAATCTATTATAATGATATAACATACCATGTAACCTGTCAGGTTTCCAGTTCGAAATTAAAATACCTTGCAGCGGTGCAGCAATAATGCGGCTCCGCATGCAAGGTATTTTGGCGTTGATTCGTTATTTAGGAAGAAAGAAAACAGAAGAGGACAATAGTCCTTATATTCTCCTTATGATTCTGACCAGGTCAATGTCAGTTCAATGACGCCTTCCTGTGATGCCATTGCCCCTCCAATTAAGGACCAGGCATCCTGCGTTTCCGGGTCAGTTCCCTGAATAATAATATTTTTGTCATCAATCGTCTGACCTGCATCCGTCAACTTTTTGGCATCGAAGTAGTCTTTATACAGCTTGGATACGGTCTTCATATCTTGTTCCGTGGTGAAAATCACCATGGCCGATTGCTTGCCTTCATCCTCACCGGAATTGGCCAAACGAATGGTTACATCTTCCGGCAGGGGGAAGTCACTTGGCAAATTCCCTGGCAACTCATTCGTTCCAGCAGTGACCTCCTCACCGCTATCTGAATCCGATTCGGCTGGCTCAGTTGTACCCTCCGTCTCTGTCACTCCACTTGTTGTTGCTTCGCTCACTTCTTCATTGGTCGCTTGTTCACCAGTTCCGGAGGAAACCTCGGTGTCCACCTTCTCTGCGTCACCTGTCGGTTCGTCTGCCGCGCTACTGCAAGCACTCAAGGCCACCATTATCGCCAGTGCCGCACAGGCCAATATATACTTCCTTCTCTTCACCATCCCGATACCACTCCTTATTGTTCGTTTTATGTGCTAATCCCGCTCAAACGATTCAATTACAGGTACCGCATGAACGTTATTCTTGACCCATATCACAGATACAGATAATACACTTAAAGACAACAGACAACTGGCTATGAGAATGGACAGGAATCGGGTGATCACTTTAAACTTTTTCATCCAGCCCTCCTCCTCATCCTGTTCTTCATGTATTTGTGGAATCATGTTACTCATAGGTCACTCGACGTTGTCACTAATTTCATGATTTCGGCAGCGACAAGATCCGGCTGACTGTTATGAATATAATGCTCGGTGTCAGGAACAAGCCGCTGGTTTCCTTGTTTGGACCATGAAGCAAATTTTGCTTGATCTGCTTGCCATGCCCGGCTCCCCTTACTTGGTTGATCTGATCCGGCCGTCAGGATTGTCAGTGGAAAAGAAAATTGCTTTTTGTTCTCCATCACACGTGATGCATTGATCTTGGCGTGACGCATCTCATCCATGACGTTATCATTGTAAGCATGCTTCAGTGTAGAAATGGTGGCGGCTTTTATCATTGGAGTAGAAACCAACTTCGGGTCAATGACCAGCGTTGCCATCATCCGATCCGAATGAAGCAGTGTACGCGCTACGCCTGTTTTCACCAGGAATCGAGCTGAAGCAAAATACCATTCGGGCGTATCCATCTCCACCGTACTGTAATATTCAGGACTGCCTCCATCGATCATGACCATGCCAGCCACCTCATCAGGGTATCTTTGCGCAAACCGGAGTGTCTCCAAGGAACCCAGAGAGTGACCTACCATGATGTAAGGTGGACGTTGTCCGGATGTTCGCAGCAATTGGTGGATCTCTTCCGAGATCGTATCGACATCACGAGGTTCATTCGTATAGTCGCTGTATCCGTACCCAAACCGATCGTATACCGCAATTTTCACCTTGGATTTCAACTTGTCATACAACGGACTGAAATCCACGTACGGATTGGGTGTACCCCAGCCTGAGGCAAAAACCACCGTAACTTCTCCTCTGCCAGCGGTGTAGAGATGCATGTTGCGACCACTCACTTCATAATACTTGCCTGGCGGGGGATAAGACTTCATATCCTGCGTGGATTGATACGCTTCATACGCTGTACCTGCCAGCAGTATAAGTCCTGTGGCAAACATCATGCCTCCCAGCACCTTTAACCCTCTCCGTAACCCCTTCTTCATCTTCTCTACCCCTTATTCCCAAGGTTCATCTATATATGTATGCTTCAATCGTACCCAAGAAATAGCAGGATTGAAACAATCCAGAGTCCAGTCCTTTCCCCAACCAAAGTCCAGTTTCAATCCCCTACCCGTAACGCCAAAAAAACTGCAAATCTCCCATCTAGGAAACTTGCAGTCATCTAACCTTGTATTCTAAAATTCATACCTCATCCATCTCACGCTAATTCTTACCTATAGTTGCAATGTAAGACCCACGGGGCAATGATCACTGCCCATCACATGGCAGTCGATATGTGCATCCGCCACCTTGGGTGCCAATTGATTGGATACGAGAAAATAATCAATGCGCCAGCCCACGTTCCGTTCTCTGACTTTCGGCATATAAGACCACCAACTGTACACATCCGTACGATCCGGATACAGATGCCGGAAGCTGTCCACATACCCGGAAGCAAGCAAATCGGTCATCTTGCCACGCTCTTCAAGGGTAAAGCCGGAATTGCCCAGATTGGGCTTCGGATTCTTCAGATCGATCTCCTGATGAGCCACATTCAGGTCACCACAGACGATAACCGGTTTGATATGCTCCAGTTGCAGAATATACCCCCGGAATCGGTCCTCCCATTCCAGACGATAGGGCAGCCGGGTGAGATCCCGCTTGGCATTTGGTGTATACACGTTCACCAGATAAAACTCATCGTACTCCAGCGTAATCATCCGGCCTTCTGGCTCGCTGTCCTCCTCCATCCCGTAACGAACGGATATCGGCTTGATTCGGCTAAATACAGCCGTACCCGAATAACCTTTTTTGATCGCATAATTCCAATATTGATAAACGTCTTCCCCCAGGTCCATCTCAATCTGTCCGGCTTGTAATTTGGTCTCCTGAAGGCAGAAAATATCCGCCTGACTCTCCTGATAATAATCCATAAATCCTTTGGTCACACATGCCCTTAAACCATTTACATTCCAGGACACCAGCTTCATATCCTCATCTCCTCACATCTCTCCAATATAGCACGGGCTCATTCAGAGGGACAAGCCTTACGGCTCTGGAATGAGATGGTGTCATTGGAATCCTTGTGGGCTATCTTGCCTATATTTCGCTTCGTAACTTGGAGAACACCGCAAGGTCAATATATCTGCCTTTCTCGAACTCATGCTGCCGAAGCAAACCTTCCTTCTGAAAACCAAGCTTGTGTAGCAGGCGAATTGATGCCTCGTTCTCCGGTTCAACCTTAGCTTCGATCTTATTGAGTTGCATATGCGTGAATCCAAAATGTAACACGGCATGGGCTACTTCCGTCATCACACCCCGGCCCCAGAAAGAAGAACACAAGTCGTATCCGATCTCAGCACGGTTATGTACATCTTCATAGTTCAGGAACCCACAGGTTCCGATCACTTTACGAGTTTCACTGTCTTCAATCATCCAGCGTAAACCCGTGTGTTCCTTAAAGATCTTCATATACCAGTTCATCTCACCCTGTGCATCCTCCACGGATTCAAAGGGAGTGAATGGCATATATTGAACCACAGCTTCATCCGAATATAACGCGAGCAGATCATGGTTGTCCCTAGCCTCTGCCGACCGGAGGATGAATCGTTCTGTATGAATTAATGGAAATAGATCAAATGTAAATTGTTCATTCATGTCTGGTCTCCTTTGCAACATGTATTATAGAAGTCCATTTTACTACACTTGCCACCATCGAGCTTTTACGATTAATATATTTATTAAGGCATTGCTGTAGAAAAGGATACATACGGAGAGGACGTGCTATCATCACATCATCATATGAGGTTATTATCGTTGGAGCTGGCTCCATGGGTATGAGTGCAGGATATTATCTATCGCGCAGTGGTTGCAAAACTTTACTATTGGATGCCTTTGATCCTCCGCATACGGAAGGAAGTCACCACGGAGATACAAGACTGATGCGCCATGTGTATAGTGGCGGGCCTGACTATATCGCTATGGCACGGCTTGCGCAGAAGTTATGGCATGAGCTCGAGGAAACGACTGGGGACCAACTGTTTGTTCCTTCCGGTGTATTGAATGTGGTCGATCCGGAGATTCATTCCTTCCACGACCGATTGAGCCATGCAGATGATGCAGGCATTCGTTATGAAACATTGCATGCAGCCGAGGTGATGAAACGCTGGCCAGGGATTACTGTACCTGAACATTACGAGGGCATGTATGAGCCTGATGCAGGTTATTTATATAGTGAACCCTGTATTCGTGCCTTTCGCAAAGCAGCCGAGTCTCATGGTGCAACCTTGTTAACTCACACTCGTGTGGAGCATATTGAATGCGGATCACATTCCGTTGCAGTTCAGACTTCGAGTGGTGAGACATACCATGCGAATCACATCATCCTGAGCGCTGGTGCCTGGTTCCAGACGTTGAAGCCCTTCGTGGATCTCCCGATTCAGGCCGTACGCAAGACGGTTGGATGGTTTGATGTACCAGAGGCTTTGTATGGTGAGACACATTTCCCCGGATTCACATTGGCAGGAAAAGAAGGTACATATTATGGATTCCCGAGCATTGGCGGATCAGGACTGAAGATGGGGCGTCATGATACAGGTCAGGTGTGGACACCTGGAAGTACAATGGCTGCTTTTGGTACGGAAGAGTCCGATGAGGGTGATCTTCGAAGATTGCTTGAGCTTCATATGCCGCAAGCAGCTGGAGAGTTGAAGCGTGGCAGTGTGTGCAAGTATGAATTCACTTCGGATGAAGATTTTATTATCGACCGACACCCTGCCCATGAACGTGTGTGGCTCGCAGGCGGTTTCTCCGGTCATGGCTTCAAGTTCGCAAGTGCTATTGGGCAAATTCTGTCCGATTTGGTGCAAACAGGGCACACGGATCAGGATATTAGCAGATTCAGCCTATCCCGTTTTCGTTAAGTACACGCCAGATGGATGAACATTATATGTATAAAATAGCCACTTTCCTAGAGGATGCAGTGTTACTTAGAACACTGCACCTCCAAGAAAGAAGGATACATAAGAACGTTATTTCATGTCCACAAGCCTAATTCACTTTGACGAGTCTCCATTGCTGATTGGCTCCGCCATTGTCGGCCCACTGAATGGTGGAGGCACCCGCGGTCAGGGACCCTTGATTGATATCCACCGTCAGGCCGCTATTACGATTCGCAAGTACCACATATCCTCCCACATCAATGGGCAGCCATTGCTGATTGTTGCCCCCGTTATCCTGCCACTGAATCAGAGCGGCTCCGCCTTGTGTGGAACTCGAATTCACGTCTAACAAAAGCCCACTGCCTACATTGCGGATGTTGTAATATCCGTTACCTGCCGACTCCAGCTTCCACTGCTGGTTGGCTGCTCCATTATCATTCCACTGAATGATCGTTGCCCCACCCGTAGAAGAAGCACCGTTAACATCAAGTGCAAGTCCACTGTTGCGGTTGATTAATTTGTAGATGGCCCCGGCTTCATACCCCGTGCTACCATTGTAGGTTGCACCTGAAATGACGTAAGTTGTAACCGAGTTGGCTTTGGCTGTAGCGGTAAAGGTTTTATTTTGCACGGAAATATTGGTCAGTTGCTGCAACTTCTCCGTCGAAGAGGTCCGATATCCCTGAGCAGACGTGCCTGTGTTCGTAAATCGACTCAGATCATAGGTTACCGTTGTATCCGTCGATTCCGAATTGGTTGTAACCAGTACAACTTTGCCAGAAGCTGCATCATAGGCTGCAAGGGTATTGGCATCACTCATACCGATAATCTTGTATCCAGGACGAATAAACTTGCTGTAGTTGCCCATGACATAATATTTTTGGTTCACGGTGTAACTGGACGTCTGCGTATTGTTCAACACGTTCTTGAAGAATCCCCATCCTTCTGCACTATCCACGGCTTGCCAATACACCCATCCACTTGCGCCCATATTGCGAATATCCTTGAGGATGGTACGTGACATCGTAAGTCCACTTGCATCCCCATCCCCATATTCCGAGGTCCACAGATGTTTGCCCGCAGACGTCGCTGTGTTGCGCAAAGCAGTACGATTGCTCCCGCCATACGTATGGGTGTTGATCTGAGTAATCGCTGATTTAACCGCATTGCTGTAGCTGTTAAACGACACATTGGTATCATCAATACTGTATTCTTCCGGTGCGCTCAGCTTCGTGGACAGCCCCTTCGCATTCAACGAAGCTTGTACCTGACTCAGAATGGTGTTCTGATTCGCCCGGTCAAAGTGCATGCCCTCCTGATCATTGCCCTGCTTCCACCACGTCGAGATCGGTTCATTCAACGGAGTTACACTATCAAATGTGATCCCCCAGTTATCTCGAAAATGCTTCACAACCTCGGTTAAATAATCGGCAAAATCATCGTAGTAATCGGGCTTGAGGTTATTCCCACCATTGGCCGAACCGGACACATTGCCACTGATCGTCATCCAGTAAGGTGCGGAATTCGCAAAAGCTTCGATGATATTCACGCCTTGCGCTTTGGCAGCCTGCAGCATATATCGTTGGTTTGCATCTGCATTCCAATCATACACGCCTGGAGAAGGCTGGTACCCAGGAACGGCTTTGCGATATTCAAGGACATTGGATGATGGATTATCTCCGCCTCCAATGTTGTACCGCAGGATGTTCAGCCCCAGTCCGGTATTCGCGTTGAACATTTTCTCCACATACTCATCCCGATTGGAATATTCTCCAACCACTTTGCCCCACCACGCGAGGGATGTTCCCCATCCTTCCATAGTCTGATATTGCTTCGATGGATCGGCAACAGCCGTGTATGCTCCTGCAGCAGATACCTCTGTGCCTAGACCCAAGCTGCCTGTTAGCAGACTTCCTGCCAGCAGCAGCGAGCTCATTCGTTTTAACCACTTCATCCGCTTCACTCCTTGTGATTTTACACTTGCACTCCGATGTCAGAACAACTTTCTGATCGCTGTTATCCCCAGATTTTTTTAATTATTCTCTAAAAGGGGAAAATCCGGGGATAGCGTATGCTTCCGATGCAGCTTTCTTTCAGAAAGCTTTTAGGCGCACGCTTCGCTTCTTCAAGTTATTTCTGCCCTCTCCGTTATCGTGTGAATGTATAGTTTAACTTATTTGTATTTCAGAAAACGAACACCTATTATTGTGCAACCTCTCGGAAGGTCGCGTCTGACTTATCAAGTGCAGTAACGACAGCCTCCAATTTCAGCACATTGTTGTAATGTCTCAGATACAGGTTTGGGTTACTAAACGAGGCATACGATGTCCAACTGGTGTTAGCAAGTCCATTGACACGTTTGAACGTGGCGTCATTTCGGAACGTAGCGCTGCCGTCATTTTTTACGAGTGTGATGTTGCCATTAGTATTGCGCAGGAAATAACCCGGATAATTCATGGACTCAAACGAAATTCCTGTTGCATTCGACAGCCCTGGAACGATACGGAATTGTGCATCCTCCGCCGGACTAACACTGGCATCGATCCGTGCCTGATAGTTGTAGTGACGAATGAAGCTGCCCGGCACATTGAATGACTCCAACTTGCGGATATCACCCGGCTGTCCGGACTCTTTCAATACGGTCATATGCCGGACCAGTCCGGTAAGACCCGCAATCTCTTGTTTGGCACCCCAGGTCTGGAAGTTATCAGCAGAGTCGCTGTAATAATATTTTTGTGTCGCATAGCCGTCAAAGTAGATTCGCCATGAACCATTATCCAGCTGAACAAGCGCCGGACCTTCTACCCAGGATCCCCAACCTGCCCAATCCCCTGTACCTTTGAAGGTATAAGGACCCTTTAGCGAAGTGGATGTCGCATATTCGATGTACTTGGTGGTCTCATTCTTGGTAAACGCATGATAGGTTGAGCCTGTCCTCACAATAAAAGTGTCGATATAATTGGGAGCAATGCCTGCCAGTTCAGTAGGTGCAGACCATGAGGTAGATGTTAGATTGCTGCCTGAAGCGGTAATGACATAAGGTTTGAAATTCTCATAGTTGCCTGGTGAGAGGGACACGATAACGTTCAGACTGCCGTTGCTGTCTTTGAACCATTCCGGTGCCCAGGTGTGTGCGATTGTGGCAGGTGTGGATAATGTAATGTTACGAACAAATGTCCAGTTTACCTTATCCGGGCTGGAGGCGATGCCGATGGTGTTACCCGACCAGTTCGTGGTGTAGACGACGTAATATAGACCATCTGTGTGCTTCATGATGCTTGGATCGCGGATCAGATTGGCCGGAGGTGTATAGGCTGGCCCTTTTAGCAAACCATAGTGTGTCGCATTATACGATTCATAGATATACATATTGGACTCACTTGTGTTCGTGAAGGCGGATATCGTATAGACACTTGTCGCTGCTCTGGCTGTATTGGGGAATACCACGGTTAATAGAAGCAATGTTCCAAGCAGCAGGATCATTCCGGCCTTGAAACCGCTGAGTCCTCTTGCTCTGTCTTTCCTCTTCGTTAACATCAGGTCATCTCCTTATCCAGGATTGAAAGGAATAATGAATTAGACTTAACATACCTTACAGCCGATTTAAACGTTATCTTGGAGTCATCCCTCTATAAGCACACCTTACGACTACCTGTTCAAATTCCAATTACATGAAGCATCACTCCCTTCACAGATCATGGATGAACAACCACCTTATATGTAAACGGTTACAAAAAATGTTGCTACAAATGTTCCCTATGCTTATTGTAAAAACCTGATGACCATAGTTTCCCCATTCCCTTAGCCTAATTCATTCAAAGGACTGAATCAGATGACTCACAAACCCAGGTCAATTTGGCTAAGAAAATGAGGTGTTATGGCTGCGATAAAAGGTAAACTTATGCGGTATGTGATGCTGATTTCTAGTCCTAATCCATTTCTTCAAAAAAATGCTCTAACTTGAACTCTCCCGGTTCAATTATCGTTCCGAACCATAGTTGGATATTGGTAAGACAGCTACCGACTCATACATGAACTACTCCACCATAACCCACGGATAACAGGATAATGCATCCAGCAGGAAACGTACACGTGCTGGTGTTCTACCTTCTTCATCGAACAAAAGTAATTCATTCTCTTCCTGTAGCCATGCTACTGGAATCTTGTAATCCTCTTGCGGACCAATCTGCCAGTAACGGCCCAGATGATGTCCATTCAGGTGAATAGTTCCTTTGCTCATACCAGTCAGGCGAAGCATCAAGTTCACCTTATGATGCTCAGATACTACAGGCTTAGTGAAATGCCAGCGGTACCAGACAGGCTGACCGTGCGAGCCTTGTGCTTGAAGAGCATTAGATGTGGGTTGAAACTTCTCGCTCACCGGAGCACGTGAGCCTCCACCGTCTGAGGTATCGGTCACCGGGTTGGCATTCCAATTGCCACTTTTGGCGACATCGGGCTGTGCCGTACGCAGGATTGACCCCTGTACGCTACGTTGAGCCAGTTCTTGCCCTGTCTCGGTGCTCTCCCATTGTTCCGGGAGTAGGGCATCCGTTCCGGCCATACGCCAATCCTTCAGTTCTCCCTGACTCGGATACGTGATCAGTTCCAATCGATTCAGTGAGGAACGGCTATACGGCATTTCCAGTGTATTCGTCTCTCCAGGCTTGATATACAAGGAAATGTCTAGCGTCTGGAAAGCAAACCAATCCTGATATCCTTCCATCGGAACTTCGATGCCATTGATACGGAGGCCTTTACTCAAGGCACCTACCAGAATCGCCCGATCCATACGATCCAGCGTAAAGCTTCTGCTCAGAAGTGGCGATCCTTGGAGAGAGTTCACCTCATCCAGATGCACAAGTCCACTTTCCGTATGCCAATCCCGACGAATATCCTGAACCTTGCCATCCAGATACACAGCACCAGCCAGACCTTTACTCTCACCCAAATACGGAGAGAAGTTCAATCTGCCCATATGCTGCACCAGAATCTGAAGTGTGTTCTTCCCTTGGGCTACTTGTAACTGAACTCCTGCGGCACCTACCTGACGAACCAGTACCTGTTGTACTCCATTGACAATAATCCTGGCGGTATCCTGAATATCTGGCAAAATGAGACTGGTCATCCCTTCGGTTGCACTCTCGAAATCGCATTCGTACAATAGATAACCATAATCTTGTCCATACCGGGAAAAGTCTTCCGGTTGTCCACTCGCCGAGCGTTGCTTCGCAGTTAACGTAATACGAGACAGCTCAGGCGAAGCAGATAACGTCGGCGCACTCGGTGATGTCCACGGAAGCTGCTTCTGTATACCTGCAATAGACTCCTCGCTGGCAAAGAATTCGTGACCTGTTAATGTCCGTTCTCCATCTGTCCAGTCACCAAGCAGCGTAATCGTGCGATCCGGATCCGTGATCATGCCCTTGACCTGACCAGATGACATCACGTCCACGTCATCGAAACCGATCACATAACGTAGTCCCTTCTGATCCGTTGCTTCCAATCGCCATGTTCGATTCATCATCTCTTGATCCAGAATGACGAAACGGATCGGTGTGCCGTTTGCTTCCAGTTGGATCATTCCCGGCTCTTGGAAATGGAACAGGTCGAAGCGGTGTACATTCCTTGATGAATCATGCTCGACCAGCACTTGCACCGAACTGTCCATGACGTTCAAGTCCACGGCTTCCAGTTCAACTATGGAACGCTGCCCTGCTGGGGCCACGATGAACAGATTCAATTCTCCATTGATCATTTCATTGCCCGTTATCATCGTACCCGCAGTCAGGTATACGTGTTCAGCAATCTGTACTCGATCCAGCAATGGAACAATCTGGCCCGGATTCAGCGATACGGGAAGAGTACGCCCTTCTTCAAGCGTAATGTGCATCGTCTCGCGTTCATCCTTGTGACTCTCTAGGAACCACATTTTCTGGTTGTCTGCCTGTCTGCCTCGTACAGATATGCCTTCAGGATGACGTACAACGATCTGTTCTTCTGGAATTTCCTCTGTTTCCATCAGAAGTGCCCCAAAAGCATGGACGAAGTAAGACAGATTCTTGGTTACCGCATATTTCGGTGTCACCCGTCCATATTCGTTTAGCGGTGCATCATAGTCATAAGACGTAATCATGAAGATGTCACTGCTACCCATCGTTCTGCCGCCATATCCACCAAAATTTGTGCCGCCGTAGAACATGTAATGGCTGATTCCGGTATACCCGGCACGCAGAATCTCCATGATGCGTCTCTCCAGCAAAGGCGCCGTCTTCTGAATAGCCGAAGGCCCTCCCCAGTTCTCGAACCATCCGGTCCAGAATTCCGTGACCATCTTCGGGGTGTCCGGCTGTTTGGCTCGAAGTTTCTCATAATGCCCGTCAGCACCCGACCAGAAATTAGCCCCTTCAATCGTGCCTTCCGCCCCGCCAACGCAAGTAATCAGCGTAGCGTCAATGCCACGTTGCAACAATCCATCCCTCAGCGTATTCATATGGTCACTTGCCGCGGCGTCATCCATCAGGTACCCATACTCATTCTCCACCTGAACGAGAATGACCGTGCCCCCGGCAGATAACTGACGCTCCCGAATGATCGGCACAATCCGGTCAAAGTACAGGTTCACATAGTGCAGATACGTCTCATTATTCTCCCGGAACTTCACGCCTTCCTTCGTACCAAGCCAATATGGAAAACCGCCAAAATCCCATTCTGCACAGATAAACGGACCCGGACGTGCGATGACCCACATGCCCAGTTCTGCGCACAGATCCAGAAAAGCCCCACAATCGTTGTCCCCTTCAAAGGACCACTGTCCTTCTTCCGGTTCATGCACGTTCCACGCAAAGTAGGTGTCGATGCAGTTCATGCCTGCCAACTTCGCCTTCAGCAGAACCTCACGCCATTCCTCCTTCGGCATACGGAAATAATGGATCGTGGCACTGTTCAGAAATACACGCTCTCCGTTCAGGAAAAAACTGCGTGCATCGTACGTTAATTCGGATTGAACACCATTCTCAGCCCTGGCGATGTTCTTCTCCTGATCCTGCAGCAAAAGGGATGCTTTCTCTGTCAAAGATATCCCCTCCTTCTCTGTATTTATATAAATTGAACTAAAGCTTATTTACACTGCGCACTTCGATGACAGAATAACCTTCCGATCGCTGTTATCCCCAGATTTTTTGATTTTCTTTTCTCAAAGGGGAAAATCCGGGGATAGCGTATGCTTCCGATGTAGCTTTCTTGCAGAAAGCTTGTAGGCGAGCGCTTCGCTTCTTCAGGTTTTTTCTGTCCTCTCCGTTTGGTGTAAATGTTTAATTCAATTTATATAGTTTCATATGTCCTATAACTCTTTTAAAAATATAAGTTCAACTGATGAATATTTACACTGACACTTCGATGACAGAATAACCTTCCAATCGCTGTTATCCCCAGATTTTTTTGATTCCCTTTTCTCAAAGGGAAAATCCGGGGATAAAGGCGAACGCTTCGCTTTTTCAGGTTTTTTCTGTCCTCTCCGTTTCTGTGTAAATCTGTAGTTGAATTCATATTCCTTAATCATCAGTTCTTCTGCAACGTTACGCCTTCCAGTACAACTGTTGTAATGGAATTGTCTGCCGTAGGCACTTCAAGTCCGTTGGCATACACCGGAATGTCTTCAAGCTGCTCCATATTTCGCTCTGGTGAAGTCTGATACACCTGCGCGGTGGATGATTTTCCGTACGTATACCCTTCCAGTTCAAACGCCGTTGTTCCAGCCGACAATTCATTACGAATCACCAGCACCAGTCGTTGACGTTCCGCGTCATAGGCAGCCAACGTGCGACCATCATCCGTTGGAATAATCGTAGCGCCAGGACGAATAAACTTCGTAAACTGGGCCATGCCATAATACTGTTTGGTCATCTCATACTGCTCTTCTCCGTTAAAATTGGCGTGAATGAAGCCCCAGTTATTATTGGCGCCTTCATCTTCAACGGCCTGCCAATATACCCAGGCGGATGGCTGCATGATTTTTAAATCAAACATGATGCGCTCCGCCAACTCTTGTACGGAGGTCATATCCTCATGACTGTGCGACTCGCTACCGCCTGTTCCGTACTCGGACATCCACAGCTTCTTGCCATGGCGTTCTGCCAACGTGCGCAGCTCTTCCATTTTGCTGCCATTATAGGAATGGGTATTGATCTGCTGGATTACGTCCAGTGTGTCCTGATCGTAGAGATTGAAATTGAACACCGTCTCATCAATGCTGTTATCATCTGCGGCACTAATGACGGTTCCATCCAGTCCTTTGCTCTTCAACGATGCAGCGACTTTCTTGATAATCTCGGCTTGTTTCTCATTGGTAAAATGACTGCCTTCCTGCATGTTGCCTTTCTTCCACCAGTCGGAGGAAGGTTCATTAAGCGGATTCAGTGTACGGAAAGTGATCCCCCACTCGTCCCGATAATGCTTCACAACTTCGGTCAGATAATCGGCAAACGCATCATACTGGTCGTCACGCAGGTTATTACCGCCATCTACGGCTCCAGTGACCGATCCACTAATCGTCATCCAGTAGGGTGGTGAATTGGAGAAAGCTTCGGCAATGTTCACGCCGCGCTCTATCGAGCCCTGTAATACAGCACGCTGGCCTGCATCGGCATTCCAATCCCACTCTCCAGGTTCAGGCTGAAAGCCAGGTACATCCCCACCGGGACGAAGGGCCTTCATCTCCGGATTTTCCTCACCGCCAATATTGTAACGAACGATGTTCAGACCTAATCCTTTCTCCGGGTCAAAGACCAGATCCATCACTTCACTAACCTTCGCCTGATCCTTCCATAAGCCAAGATCGTTGGCCCACCAGGCAAGTGACGTGCCCCAGCCTTCAAAATGATCGTAGGACTGATCCAGCTTCAGACGTACAGGCTCCCCTTGGAACTCAAGTGTTTTGGATGATTCATTGGCAAAATGATTGATAACAATTCCTCCTCCTGCCAGCAGGGCAACCAGGGCCACACCCATGAGAATGTAACTCCGTTTGCTCCTGCTGCGTTGTTCTTTATGCGCCATGGGCTATACAATCCTTTCTCCATGTACGTTAATGACTTCATTGGCCTTGAACAACAGGTTCAATACATACACGCTACACACCTACTGTTACTTGATTCCGCTGCTTCCGCCGCTAATGTTCGCTTCATAGACATAACGTTGTCCGAACAGATAGACCAGCACCATCGGAATGGTGAGGAACAGGGAAGCAATCATCACGAGGTTCCATGGCGGCATCTGTCCGCCACCTACTGTAGTCAACAGCTGCACACCAAGTGCCAGCGGCATTTTCTCCGGGTCATTGATATAGATGAGCGGCCCCATGAAGTTCCCCCAGTTATAGGAGAATGAGAAGATCGCAATGGCAGCAAGTATCGGATAAGTCAGTGGCATAATAATCTTCCAGTAGATTCCCGGGTGTCCCATACCATCGATCATGGCGGCTTCATCCAGTGATTTGGGGATACTCATGACGAACTGCCGAATCAGGAATACGTTGAACGCTCCGGCGAAGAAGCTCGGTACGATCAGCGGGTAGAATGTATTAATCCAGTCCAGATGACGGAAGATGATGAACTGCGGTACCATCGTCACCTCACCCGGAATCATCATCGTACTGAGCAACACGATAAACAGGAAACGGCTGCCTTTCGCTTTGATTCGGGCAAAGCCGTAGGATACGATTGAAGCAGACAATACCGATCCAACAATCGTAAAGATGGTAATGATGACGGAGTTTTTGAGATATGTTCCGAGATTGTTATTCGTGAAAATCGTATAAAAGTTCGACCACTGGAACTCCATTGGAACGAAGGTAAAAGCTGATTTGACGGTTGTTGCGTCACTGGCCAGTGCAATGGAGATCATGTACAGGAAAGGCGAAGCAAGCAGCACCCCGACCAGAATCAGAAAAATATAGGATATCGTCTTCTCCACAGTCGATGGATTACTCATTGGCTTTTCCCTCCTCGTAGTGCACCCATAGCGCCGATGAACGGAATACAACCAGTGTCAACGCCATGATGATGATGAATAGTACCCAGGCAATCGCCGATGCATATCCCATTTTGTAGAACTGGAATGCATTCTGGAACAAGTAAGGAACGACCATCTGA
>Ga0209437_100393_pt1 | contig 42190 bp, 39 predicted proteins | sample AraplaL_Cvi_mTSA_FD_184266 | JGI IMG/M metagenome (GOLD analysis project Ga0209437, IMG submission 184266) | Arabidopsis root microbial communities from the University of North Carolina, USA - plate scrape CL_Cvi_mTSA (SPAdes) (version 2) | ecosystem: Host-associated > Plants > Roots > Endosphere...
CTTGCGCTCATTGCATGATGATCGGCGACGAACTGGTGCGCCTGCAACGCGCGCGCAACCCTGAATCCCAACGCAATGAGCGCAAGCTCTACGTCAACCGCCTGTGCCTGCCGAAAGCGCATCTGTTCGCCACCGAGCTGAAGGACATCGAATGCGAAGTGCGCGCCGGCGAGATCGTCGGCATCGCCGGCGTGTCCGGCAACGGCCAGCAAGAATTGCTGGCGGCGCTGTCCGGTGAAGACCAGCGCGCCGCGCCCAACATGATCATGCTGGGCGGCGCCGCCGTCGGCCATCTGGCGCCCAATCCGCGCCGCGCCAAGGGCCTCGGCCTGGTGCCGGAAGAACGCCTCGGCCGCGGCGCCGTGCCGACGCTGAGCCTGGCGGCCAACATGCTGCTGTCGCATCAGAAGGTCCCGTACGTGAAGCACGGCATGATCGATTTCGCCTACACGCGCAAGGTCGCCGCCTCCATCATCGACCGCTTCAAGGTCAAGGCCAGCGGTCCCGATGCGCTGGCGAAAAGCCTGTCCGGCGGCAACCTGCAAAAGTTCATCGTCGGCCGCGAGATGGAGCGCAAACCCGGCGTCTTCATCGTCGCGCAGCCAACCTGGGGCGTCGACGTCGGCGCCGCCGCGCAAATCCACGCCGAAATCCTGGCGCTCAAACAAGAAGGCTGCGCCGTGCTGGTGATCTCCGAAGAACTCGACGAATTGTTCGCGCTGTGCGATCGCCTGCATGTGATCGCTAAGGGACGCTTGTCGCCGTCCATCCCGATCGAGCAGGCCACGCGCGAGCAGGTCGGGTTGTGGATGAGCGGCTTGTGGAATGACCAGGCCCCGGCTGCGGAGGCTGTCCATGGCTAAGTCGATGTTCACCTCGCTGCCTTTCCGGCTCGAATTGCGCGGCGTGCCGTCGCGTCGCATGACGTATCTGTCACCCGTCATCGCCATCATCCTGACGCTGCTGCTGGGCGCGCTGTTGTTCATGGCGCTGGGCAAGGATCCGGTTGCCGGTCTCAAGGTCTTCCTGGTCGATCCGTTCAGCAGCAAGCGCGCCATCAGCGAACTGCTGTTGAAATCGATTCCGCTGATTCTGTGCGCGCTCGGTCTTGCCGTGTGCTTCCGCGCCAGCATCTGGAACATCGGCGCCGAAGGCCAGTTCACCGTCGGCGCCATGTGCGCGGGCGCGATGCTGGTGTGGATCGACGTGCCGGACCATGCGATTCCCGGCGGTCTCGGTCTGATCCTGATGATCGTCGCCGGCGTGATCGGCGGCGCGTTCTGGGCCGGCATCACGGCGCTGTTGCGCGACAAGTTCAACGCCAACGAAATCCTGGTGTCGCTGATGCTGACCTATGTGGCGCAACTGCTGCTGATGTATGTCGTCAACGGTCCGCTCAAGGACCCCAACGGCATGAACTTTCCGCAGTCGAAAGTGTTCTCCAGCGAGTTCATGCTGCCGATGCTGATGAGCGGCACGCGCCTGCACATCGGCTTTGCGGTAACCATCGTGGCGGCGCTCGTGATGGCGGTGTTCATGATGCGCAGCTTTCGCGGCTTCTCGCTGATGGTCGGCGGCGTCGCGCCGCACGCTGCGCGCTACGCGGGATTTTCCAGCCGCAACGCCTTGTGGGTGTCGCTGCTGATTTCGGGCGGCTTCGCCGGACTGGCGGGGGCGTTTGAAATCGCCGGACCGATCGGTCAACTGCTGCCGTCGGTGTCGCCGGGCTATGGCTTCGCAGCGATCATTGTCGCCTTCATCGGCCGCCTGCATCCGATCGGCGCGGTGTTCGGCGGACTGATCATGTCGCTGCTGTACCTGGGCGGCGAGCTGGCACAATCGCGTCTCGGCCTGCCGTCGGCGATCACCGGCGTGTTCCAGGGCATGCTGCTGTTCCTGCTGCTGGCGTGCGACACGCTGATCGATTACCGCCTGCGCTGGAAACAACAAGGATAAAGGGACACCCACATGGACCAACTCGCCCCTCTCATCGCGGCCTCGATCAACGCCGGCACGCCGCTGCTGCTGGCGGCCATCGGCCTGCTGATCAATGAACGCGCCGGCGTGCTCAATCTCGGCGCGGAAGGCATGATGCTGGTCGCGGCCATCGCCGGTTTCGCGGTCGGCTACACCACCAAGAGCCCGCTGCTGGGCTTCATGGCCGGCGCCATCTGCGGCATGCTGATGGCGACGCTGTTTTCGTGGCTGGCGCTGATCCTCGCGACCAATCAAGTAGCCACCGGGCTGGCGCTGTCGATCTTCGGCACCGGCTTGTCGGCGTTCATCGGCCAGCGTTTCGTCGGCCTGGCGCTGCCGTCGCAAAGCACCGGAATTCCCGGTCTCAACAACATCCCGTTCATCGGTCCGGCCTTCTTCAACCAGCACTGGATGGCCTATGTTGCGCTGCTGCTGTGCGCGGCAATTGCGTGGTTCCTGTATCGCACGCGCGCCGGCCTGATTCTGCGCGCGGTCGGCGAGTCGCCGGAGTCGGCGCATGCGCTGGGCTATTCGGTACGCGGCATCCGCTTCCTCGCACTGCTGTTCGGCGGCGCCTGCTGCGGCCTGGCCGGCGCCTATCTGTCGCTGGTCTATACGCCGATGTGGGTGGAAAGCCTGGTGTCCGGCCGCGGCTGGATCGCGCTGGCGCTGACCGCCTTCGCCACCTGGCGTCCGGCACGGGTCTTGCTGGGTTCGCTGCTGTTCGGCGGCGTGACGATTTTGCAGTTCTACCTGCAGGGCATCGGCGTGACGATCCCGTCGCAGATCCTGTCGATGCTGCCCTACGTCGCCACCATCGTGGTGCTGGCGCTGATCTCGCGCAATCCCGACTGGATCCGCCTGAACATGCCGGCTTCGCTGGGCAAGCCGTTCCGCCCGGGAGCGTCCTGATTTTGTTGTTGGTTTTACCGTTCGTTTTGCAGCGCATTTTTGTCACTTATTTTTACTTGAATCGATTTTGATTTTTCACCAGGGAGAGAACGTATGAACATTTCGCGCAGGGCCTCGATTGCGATGCTCGCCACGCTGGCCGCCGCCACCTTGATCGGCTGCGGCAAAAAAGAAGAAGCAGCTCCCGCCGCAGCGCCTGCAGCTGCTGCTCCGGCGCCGGCCGCAGCCGCACCGCTGAAGGTCGCCTTCGTCTACATCGGACCGGTCGGCGACGCCGGCTGGACCTTCGCCCACGACAACGGCCGCAAGGCAGTCGAAGCCAAGTTCGGCGACAAGGTCAAAACCACCTTTGTCGAAAACGTCCCTGAATCGGCAGCCGACGCCGAGCGCGTGATGCGCCAGCTGGCCACTGACGGCAACAAGCTGATCTTCGGCACCACCTTCGGTTACATGGAAGCGATGCTGAAGGTCGCCAAGGAATTCCCGGACGTCAAGTTCGAACACGCCACCGGTTTCAAGACCGCCGACAACCTGGCGCAGTACGACGTGCGCACCTATGAAGGCGCATACCTGGCAGGCGTGGTCGCCGGCAAGATGAGCAAGTCCGGCAAGCTGGGCGTGGTCGCGTCGGTACCGATTCCTGAAGTGGTGCGCAACATCGATGCCTTCACCCTCGGCGCGCGCTCGATCAATCCGAAAGCCACCACGCGCGTGGTCTGGGTCAACAAGTGGTTCGATCCGGGCAAGGAACGTGAAGCCGCCACCACGCTGATCGGCCAGGGCGTCGACGTGCTGATGCAGAACACCGACTCCGCCGCTGTCGTCCAGACCGCGCAGGAAAAAGGCGTCTACGCATTCGGCTGGGACAGCGACATGACCAGCTTCGGTCCGAAGGCCCATCTGGCGGCATCGATGATCAACTGGGGCGTGTACTACACGGCGCGCGTGCAAGCGGTGCTCGACGGTTCGTGGAAGACCAGCACCACCTGGCTCGGCCTGAAGGAAAACAGCATCGACCTGGGCGGCTTCAATCCTGAACTGCCGGCCGACGTCAAGGCGCTGGTGGAAGAACGCAAGAAGGGCATCGCCGACGGTTCCGCGCCAATCTGGAAAGGTCCGATCAAGGACAACACCGGCAAGGAACAAGTCGCCAAAGACGCAGTGGCCGATGACGGCTTCCTGCATGGCGTGAAGTTCTACGTCGAAGGCGTGGAAGGCAAGGTTCCGGGCTGATCGCCGGACCTGTCTGACTTGCCAATGTAGCAAGTTGCCGGAGACCTCAGTGTCTCCGGCATTTTTTTGTGCGCTCGCTTTGTCTCGCGCGCTGCATAATGGCCTCCTTGTCCAAGGAGATCCGCCATGTCGAAGCCGCTTCCCACCCGCCTCCTGCACGTCACCATCGAACGCCCGGCAGAGGACGTCTACCGCTTCGTCGCCAACCCCGAAAACATGCCCAAATGGGCCTCCGGTCTCGGCAAGGGAATACAGCAAGTCGACGGCAAATGGTTCGCCGACACCCCGGAAGGCAAGCTGGAAGTCCGTTTTGCGCCGGACAACGCATTCGGCGTGCTGGATCACGAGGTGATTCTGGCCTCCGGCGCGCGTGTGGTCATTCCGCTGCGCGTGGTTGCCAACGGCGATGGCTGCGAACTGACCTTCACGCTGTTTCGCCAGCCGGAGATGGACGACGCCAAATTCAACGATGACACCGCCTGGGTGACGCGTGACCTTGAAGCGCTCAAAGCCTTGCTGGAAGCCTAAGAGCGGCTAACAAAACGTCGATGGCAAGGCGCGCCGACGAAGACAGTACGAAAGTACGGCTAGGAGAAGCAACGCCGCCAGCGGCGTTTTGTTAGCCGCTCTAAAGCCTTTATCCGGCCGCAGCGCTGACTGTATAATGCCAATCCAACACCGGCCCCGCGCCAGACGGAATCTCCCCGAACGCTATGAACCTGCCGTTTTCCCACAAGGAAAACGCGGGCACTGAACAACTTATGCAAAAAGCTCGCAAACCGATCGACATCAAGATATCCACCGTGGTCGCCATTTCCGCGATCCTGCACGAAACCGATCCGGCGGCGCTGGACCAGGCCCTCAAGGACATGACCGGCGGCGTGTCCGACTTCTTCGAAGACGAATTCGCCGTGATCGACATCGGCGCCCTGGATGCGGGCGGTGCCGGCATCGACTGGGCCGCGCTGGTCACTTTGTTCAAGCGCTACCGCCTCAATGCGGTCGCCGTGCGCAATGCGCCGGAAGAACTGCACGCCGAAATCGCCGCGCAGGGATTGTCCATCGACGGCGGCGCACCGCGTCCGCAACAGCAGCAGGAAGCCGAAACCGCCGTTGCAGCAGAGGAAACGCCGAAGCCGGCCGCCGTGGCTCCGGCCCCGGTTGCCGCCGCGCCGGTTCAAGCTGCTCCGGCAGCTTCGTTCGCCCCGGCAGCCGCAACGATGATCATCGACACCCCGGTGCGCGCAGGCCAGCGCATTTACGCCCGCGGCGCCGACCTGGTGATCATGGCGGCGGTCAACAACGGCGCCGAGATCATCGCCGACGGCAGCATCCACGTCTACGCCCCGCTGCGCGGCCGTGCCCTGGCCGGCGCCAGCGGCAATACCGGCGCGCGCATCTTCGCGGCGAGCCTGGAAGCGGAACTGGTATCGATTGCCGGCGTCTACCGTACCTTTGAGAACGGTCATCCGCCTGAACTGGCGCAAAAACAGGTGCAGGTGCGCCTGACCGGCGACCGTATCGACGTGCTGCCGATCAACACCAGCAAATAATTGTGTATTCGCATCATCAAGTATTCAAATCTGATCTTCTAAGGAGTCTTTTGTGGCAAAAATCATCGTTGTGACATCCGGTAAAGGCGGCGTCGGCAAAACGACGTCGAGCGCCAGTTTCGCATCGGGTCTGGCTCTGCGCGGACACAAGACCGTCGTCATCGACTTCGACGTCGGCCTGCGTAATCTCGACCTGATCATGGGCTGCGAACGCCGCGTGGTGTACGACCTGATCAATGTCGTCAATCAGGAAGCAACGCTGAACCAGGCGCTGATCAAGGACAAGCACTGCGACAACCTGTTCATCCTCCCGGCCTCGCAAACCCGCGACAAGGACGCGCTGTCGGAAGAAGGCGTGGAACGCGTGCTGGGCGACCTGCAAAAGATGGACTTCGAGTACATCATCTGCGATTCGCCGGCCGGTATCGAACACGGCGCCGTGATGGCGCTGACCTTCGCCGACGAAGCGATCATCGTGACCAATCCGGAAGTCTCGTCGGTGCGCGATTCGGACCGCATCCTCGGCATCATCCAGGCCAAGTCGCGCCGCGCCCTGAGCGGCGGCGAACCGGTCAAGGAACACCTGCTGATCACCCGCTATTCGCCCAAGCGCGTCGAAGCCGGCGAAATGCTGTCCTACACCGACGTGCAGGAAATCCTGCGCATCCCGCTGATTGGCATCATTCCTGAATCGGAGTCGGTGCTGCACGCTTCCAACCAAGGCAATCCGGCCATCCACCTGAAAGAAACCGACGTTTCCGAGGCCTATCAGGACCTGGTCAGCCGCTTCCTCGGCGAAGACCTGCCGCTGCGCTTCACCAGCTATGAAAAGCCGGGCCTGCTCCAGCGTATTTTCGGAGGTAAATGACATGGCTTTGCTTTCCTTCCTGTTTCCGCCCAAGGCAAAAAGCGCCACGGCCGCCAAGGAACGCCTGCAGATCATCATCGCGCGCGAGCGCGGCGGTCGCCAGGGCCAGGGATATGACTTCCTGCCGGCGCTGCACAAGGAACTGATCGAGGTGATCTCCAAGTACACCAAGGTCAACGCCGACGACATCAAGATCTCGCTCGACCGCCAGGGCAACCTGGAAGTGCTCGACGTGAACGTGGTGCTGCCGGACGCCGACGCGCCTTAAGCTCTTCCACTACGCCGGACTTGATCCGGCGTAGTGCTTTTTGAGGTCCTGATTCAGCGGCTTCGAAAACGCCTCCTCCACCATGCACATTTCCATCTTCAGCCGTTCCGCCGACGACATCGCCCTGATTGCACGCAGCCTGCCTGCGCACGATTGCGAAGCCGTGCAGCAACGCGCCGACCTGCGCCGCGCGCAGGCGCAATTGCCGAAATTGCTCATTGTGGATGTGGCCGACGCGGGCGAGCATCTGGCTGACATCCTGCAAGCGGCGACGGCAATCCCGGTACTGCTGCTGGCGGGCGACGAGGCTTCCGAACTGGCGGCGCTGGCGGAATACGCCGGCCGACGCCTGGTCGAGAGCGAGTTCAAACCCTTGCGCCGCCACGCTATCGCCGCACGGGTCGCTGTGCTTTTACAGCGCGCCTATCCCGATCACGACGAGCGACAGGTGCAGCAATTCGGGGACTACCGTTTTGAAACGCCGGCCAATGTGGTCACGCATGCCGGCACGCCGGTGACGTTGACGCAAAAGGAATTCGCGCTGGCGCTGCTGCTGTTCGCCAGCCTGGGGCGACCGCTATCGCGCGCCACCCTGCAGGAAAGCGTCTGGGGCGCGGAAGACGACAACGCCGTGCCGACCCGCACCATCGACACCCACATCTCGCGCGTGCGCAGCAAGCTCGCGCTCAAGCCGGAGAACGGCTACCGGCTCAGCACGGTATACGGTTACGGCTACCAGCTGGAGCGGCTGGACGCGCCGCCCCCAAAGAAATAGTCGATCGTGTCCGGCGCGCGCACCGATCATCTCCTTACGCGTATCGCAGCAGCGCTGGCGCACGATCCAACGCTGCCCCAGGGCCGCTTTGTCGACACCCTCGCCGGGCGCGTGCACGTGAGCGATTCAGCTCCCGGCGACAATGCGCGCCCCTGTATCGTCTTCACGCCCGACGGACCCAACGTTGTCGCGCATTACCAACAGCTGATCGCCTTGCTGGCGCCACGCTTTCGCGTGGTCTGCTTCGACATGCCGGGATTCGGCTTTTCCTTGCCGGCGGCGGATTACACCCACTCGCTGGATGAAGGCGCGCGCGCGGTGCTGGCGGTGCTGGATCAGTTGCAGATCGAACGCGCCACGCTGGCGTTCAGTTGCGCCAACGGCCTGTATGCGGTCCGCGCAGCGCAACTGGCGCCGGCACGCATCGCCAGCCTGATGCTGACGCAAACGCCCACATTGGCGGCGATGCAGGCGTGGGCTTACCGGATGATTCCGCGGCCTTTGCGCGTGCCGGTGGCGGGACAACTGATCACCTGGCTGGCGCGCCGCAAACTGGCGCAGCTCTGGTATCGCAGCGCTTTGCCGGCAACCACGGAGGCCGGGGCGTTGCAGGAAACTGCGCGCCGTTCGTTCGATGCGGGCGGCTGCTTTTGCCTGGCGGGCGTGGTGCAGGGGCTGTTGCGCGAGACGTCCCTCTCCACCCTGCCGGACATCCCTTGCACGCTGGTCTGGGGCAATCTCGACCGCTCGCACCGGGCCACGCCGCCGGCTTCGCTACGCAACTGCCTGCCGCAGGCGCAGATCGTCGAGTTCGGCGACTGCGGGCATTTTCCCGATCTGGAACAGCCGGAACGTTACATACGGGAAATTATTGTCCATATGGAAAAACTCCCCCCGCGCGCCATGCAGGCTCATAGCCTGCATAAATAGTCATTATTGATACACTTCAAAACCCCTTTACCCTCAGCGGGTATAATATCGAGTTGATATTCCCCCATTTTTCGTGCTGATTAGCTCATCAACCCTAGAGTCGCCATGCACCTGCTTGCCGTCGGACTGAACCACACTACCGCGCCGGTTTCCCTGCGCGAAAAAGTGGCATTCCCGGCCGACCAGATCGGCCAGGCGGTGGCGTCTGCGCGGGCCTGGTTCGGGCGCGCAGACCTGAGCGCCAATCTGGCGCAGACCGGCGAAGCGGCGATCCTGTCGACCTGCAACCGCACCGAGCTGTACGCTGCCAGTACCGCAGCCGCAGGCGGCGTCGATGCCGCCATCGACAGCACCGCGCATTTCCTCGCCGATTACCACAAGCTTTCCTACGCCGAACTGCGTCCCTTCCTGTATGCCTTGCCGCAGGACAATGCCGTGCGCCACGCCTTCCGCGTCGCCTCCGGGCTCGACTCGATGGTGCTGGGCGAACCGCAGATCCTCGGCCAGATGAAGGACGCCGTGCGCCAGGCGGATGCCGCCGGCGGTCTCGGCACCTATCTTCACCAATTGTTCCAGCGCACCTTCGCAGTCGCCAAGGAAGTCCGCAGCACCACTGAAATCGGCGCGCACAGCGTGTCGATGGCCGCCGCCGCAGTGCGCTTGTCGCAACGGATTTTCGATTCGATCTCGGGCCAGCACGTACTGTTCATCGGCGCCGGTGAAATGATCGAGTTGTGCGCCACCCATTTCGCCGCGCAGAATCCGAAATCGCTGACCGTCGCCAACCGCACGCTGGAACGCGGCGAAACGCTGGCGCATCGCTTCAACGGCGCCGCGCTGCGCTTGGCCGATCTGCCGACACAGTTGTCGAAGTTCGACATCGTGGTGTCCTGTACCGCCTCGTCGCTGCCGATCATCGGCCTCGGCCTGGTCGAGCGCGCGGTCAAGGCGCGTCGCCATAAACCGATTTTCATGGTCGACCTGGCCGTGCCGCGCGACATCGAATCCGAAGTCGGCCGCCTTGACGACGTGTTCCTGTACACCGTCGACGATCTCGCGTCTGTCGTGCAAAGCGGCGTCGAAAATCGCCAGGCCGCCGTCGCGCAGGCCGAAGCCATCATCGAAACCCGTGTGCAGTCCTTCATGCACTGGATCGACAGCCGCGCCGTGGTGCCGGTGATCCAGGACTTGCACGACGCCGGCGAAACACTGCGCCTGGCCGAACTCGAACGCGCCCGTAAGCTGCTGGCCAAGGGTGAAGACATGGGCGCCGTGCTCGATGCGTTGTCCCGCGGCCTCACCGCCAAATTCCTGCACGGCCCGCAACAGGCCCTGCATCACGCGCAAGGCGACGAGCGCGCGCAACTGGTCCAGCTGCTGCCGCAACTGTTCCGCACCAAACGTTAGCGACTCCGTTCGCCGGCCGGCGTCCTCGTGATTGCCGGCGCTCTCTGCCCCAGGCTGGTAACGCGGGCATCGCCTCACCCCCTCATTTCTGCAAAGCAAGTCCATGAAACCATCCATGCTTTCCAAACTCGACCAGCTCGCCGAACGGCTGGAAGAACTCAACAACCTGCTGATGCAGCAGGAAGCCACGTCCGACATGGACAACTACCGCAAGATGACGCGCGAACACGCCGAACTCGGCCCGCTGGTGGCGCTGTACCACAGCTACACGCAAGCCGCGAACGACATCACGACGGCGCAGGAGCTGCTGTCGGATCCCGACATGAAGGAATTCGCGCAGGAAGAAATCAACGGCGCCAAGGCGCGCATGGAGACGCTGGAAGGCGACCTGCAAAAGATGCTGCTGCCGAAGGATCCCAACGACGAGCGCAACATTTTCCTGGAAATCCGCGCCGGCACCGGCGGCGACGAATCGGCGCTGTTCGCCGGCGACCTGCTGCGCATGTACACGCGCTTCGCCGAGCGCAATCGCTGGCAGGTGGAAATGATGTCGGCATCCGATTCGGAAGTCGGCGGCTACAAGGAAGTCATCGTGCGTATTGCCGGCTTCGGCGCCTACTCACGCCTGAAGTTCGAGTCCGGCGGCCACCGCGTGCAACGCGTACCAGCCACCGAAACCCAGGGCCGCATCCATACCTCGGCCTGTACCGTGGCCGTGATGCCGGAGGCCGATGAAGTCGAAGACGTCGACATCAATCCGGCCGACATCCGCATCGATACCTACCGCGCCTCGGGCGCGGGCGGCCAGCACATCAACAAGACCGACTCGGCGGTGCGCATCACGCACATGCCGACCGGCATTGTGGTGGAATGCCAGGATGACCGCAGCCAGCACAAGAACAAGGCCTCGGCGCTCAAGGTGCTGGCAGCGCGCATCAAGGATGTGCAGCTGCGCGAACAGCAATCCAAGGAAGCCGCCACGCGCAAATCGCTGATCGGCTCAGGCGACCGCAGCGAGCGCATCCGCACCTACAATTTCCCGCAGGGACGCATGACTGACCACCGCATCAACCTGACGCTGTACAAGCTGGATTTCATCATGGACGGCGATCTGGAAGAGCTGACCAATGCACTGATTACCGAGCATCAGGCTGAGTTGCTGGCGCAGCTGGGTGACGAGGAATAAGCGCGACGATTGTTCAGCGCGACCGTCCAGTAAGCCAGCATTGTCGCGGCCTGTGGCACAATGCGAGCATGCAGGAACCAATTTCATCAAGCTCTCTCTGAGGGTACAGCTTAGGCTAGCCAGCTCCGAATAACATCAAAATTAAACGCCCATGAAATCGTCCAAATCCCTGTTCCTGTCAGTCGCCCTGTTGTGCATCGCCCTGCTCGGCGTCGCCCTTTATCTGCAGATCGTCGAAGAAATGATGCCGTGCCCGCTGTGCATCATCCAGCGCTACATCTTCGTCGTCATCGCCATCATCTGCATCATCTTCGCCTTCTTGCCGCCCGGTTCCGCCAAGCTTGGCACCGGCCTCGGCACACTGGCTGCACTGGGCGGCATCGCCACCGCCGGCTGGCACCTGTGGGTGCAGGCGCATCCGGGCACTTCCTGCGGTATCGATCCGCTGGAAACATCCCTGAACACCATCCCGACCGCAACGCTGTTCCCGACGCTGTTCAAGGCTGACGGCCTGTGCGCCAATCCATATCCTTTCCTGGGCCTGTCGATTCCGCAATGGTCGCTGATCTGGTTCGCCATCATCGCCATCGTGCTGGCGCGCCGCATGCTCAAGCGCGGCTGATCTTCTGCAGTTTCTTGTGAGCGATTTTCCGGACATCAAGCCCGACGTTCAGCCCAACGTCAGCCTGGCCGAGGTGCTGCGCAGCGCCCCGCTCGATGCGCTGGAAAATCGCATCCTGATCGGCCATGCGCTGCAACTGACGCGCATCCAGCTGATCACCCAGTCCGAACGTCAACTTACCACCGATGAAGCCGCGCAACTGAGCGCGCTGTTCCGGCGTCGCCTGCAGGGCGAGCCGATCGCCTATATCGTCGGCGAACGTGAGTTCTTCGGCCTGGCAATGCAGGTCACGCCGGATGTGCTGATCCCGCGTCCTGATACCGAATTGTTGGTGGAACTGGCGCTGGAACGCTTGCCGCAATACGGCAAGGCGCTCGACATGGGCACCGGCTCCGGCGCCATTGCGGTGGCCATCGCGTACACGCGGCCGGATGTCTCCATGACGGCGCTCGACGTCAGTGAAGGGGCGCTGAAGGTCGCTGCCGGCAATGCGCAACGGCACGGTGCCAAAGTGACGTTTTTGCGCAGCGATTGGTATGCCGCACTCGGCAAAGTCGATCAGCCGTATCTCGATCTCATCGTTTCCAACCCACCCTACATCGTCGCCGGCGACGCGCATCTGTCGCAGGGCGATTTGCGCTTCGAGCCGGTCGGCGCACTGACCGATCATGCCGACGGTTTGTCGGCGCTGCGCATCATCATCGACGGCGCGGCAGCTTATCTGAAACCGGATGGCTGGCTGTTGATGGAGCACGGTTACGATCAGTCGGAAGCCGTGCGCGCCTTGCTGACACAACGCGGTTTCAGCGACGTGCAAAGCTGGCGCGACCTGGCCGGCATTGACCGGGTCAGCGGCGGCAAGCTTGTTGCCGCCTCGTAGTACATCTTCATTCTGCAAATAAAAACACCGTCGTCCCGGCGTTTACCGAGGCGACGGTGCATGTTGCCACCTTGGCGGCGTTGACGACTTACGCCGCCTTTTTCCCGCCTTCCGGCGCATGCGGCTTCTGGCCTGCGTCGAACATGCGCAGCAGATCCGCTTCCTTCTGCTTCGCCGCTTTCAGGTGGCGTTCCTTGACGTGACCATAGCCGCGGATCTCTTCCGGGATGCGCGCGATTGCCACGGCCTGCGCCAAGTTGTCGGCGTTGAGCTTGCCCAGCAGGCCACCGACGGTACGGCTGTATTCGGCGATCAGTTCGCGTTCCTGCTTGCGCTCCGCGGTATAGCCGAACACGTCGAGCGGCGTGCCGCGCAGGAAGCGCAGTTTGGCCAGCACGCCGAAGGCACGCATCATCCACGGGCCATATTCCTTCTTGATCAGATGGCCCTTGTTGTCGTGCTTGGCCAGCAGCGGCGGCGCCAGATGGAATTTCAGCTGGTAGTCGCCTTCGAACATGGCGGCGATTTTTTCGCGGAAGGCCGGCGCGGTGTAGAGACGCGCGACTTCGTATTCATCCTTGTAGGCCATCAGCTTGAACAGATAAGTCGCAACCGCGGTGCTGAACTTCATCGCCTTGCCGGCATCACCCAATGCAGACTCGGCATGCTGCGCCTGTGCGACGAAATCGCTGTACTGGCGCGCATACGCGGCGTTCTGATATTGCGTGAGGAAGTCGACCCGCTTGGCCAGCACTTCTTCCAGTGAAGGTGGACGCTTGAAGTCGATCACCTGCGCCGTCATGCCGTTGCTACGGGCAGCTTGCGCCACCATGTCGGCATCGTGCGCGGCAGCACGGCCCCAGCCGAAGGCCTGCTTGTTGAACTCGACCGACAAGGCGTTCAGTTCGATGGCCTTCAAGATCGCGCCTTCGGACAACGGCACCCAACCGCGTTGCCATGCATAACCGAGCATGAACATGTTGGTCGCGATGGCGTCGCCCATCAGCGCGGTGGCGATGTTGCCGGCGTCGATCAGGGCCACGCGGTCCTTGCCGCAAGCGCTCTGGATGCTGCCCTCGGCGGACTCCGCCGGGAACTGCCAGTCCGGATTACGCACAAAAGCCGCGGTCGGCATGCGGGTGGAATTGACGGCGGCATGCGTGCGTCCTTCGCCCATGCGCGACAATGCATCCCGGCTGGCGGTGACGATCACGTCGCAGCCGATTACCAGGTCCGCCGCGCCGGTGCCCACGCGCGTCGAGTACAGATCGTCGGCGCGTTCGGACAGACGCACGTGCGACATCACCGGCCCGCCCTTTTGCGCCAGGCCGCTCATGTCGAGCACGGAGCAGGCCTTGCCTTCGACATGCGCGGCCATCGCCAGGATCTGGCCGATGGTGATCACGCCGGTGCCGCCGATGCCGGTGACGACGATGCCGTAGGTATCGCCCATGGCGGGCAATTGCGGTTCTGGCAATGACGGTCCCTGCGCTGCGGCCTCGGTCTTTTCAACCGCGACGCGCTTGGCCTTTTTGAGCTTGCCGCCTTCCACCGTGACGAAGCTCGGGCAGAAGCCGGTCACGCACGAATAGTCCTTGTTGCACGACGATTGATTGATCTGGCGTTTGCGGCCGAATTCGGTTTCCAGCGGCTCCACAGAGAGGCAGTTGGATTGCACGCTGCAATCGCCGCAGCCTTCGCACACCGCCTCGTTGATGACGGCGCGTTTGGCCGGATCGGGATAGGCGTCGCGTTTGCGACGGCGGCGCTTTTCCGAGGCGCAGGTCTGGTCGTAGATCATGGCGGACACGCCCGGCACTTCGCGCAATTCGCGTTGCACCGCATCGAGTTCGCTGCGATGGCGGATGGTCACGCCTTCGGCCCACGGCGTGCCGGCCGGATACTTGTCGGGCTCGTCGGTGACGACGATGATCGGGCGTACATTTTCGGCGGCCAGCTGGCGCGAAATCATGGCGGGATCGAGCGGGCCGTCGAACTCTTGTCCGCCGGTCATGGCGACCGCGTCGTTGTAGAGAATCTTGTAGGTCATGTTGACCTTGCCCGCCACGGCGGCGCGCACGGCCAGCAAACCCGAGTGGAAATACGTGCCGTCGCCGAGGTTGGAGAACACGTGCTTCTCGCTGGTGAACGGCGCCTGGCCGACCCAGGTCACGCCCTCGCCGCCCATGTGCGAAAAGATGGTCGATTCGCGATCCATCCAGGTCACCATGTAATGACAACCGATGCCGGCCAGCGCGCGGCTGCCGTCGGGCAATTTGGTCGAAGTGTTGTGCGGGCAGCCCGAGCAAAAATGCGGGATGCGGTCCTTGTTCGGATCGGGCTTGGTGCTGACGTTGAGCGTGGCTTCCTTGGCTTCGAGGAAGGCAATGCGCGCCTTGACGCGCTGCTCGATCGGATGGCCGGCGTAGTACTTGGAAATGCGGGTGGCGATGGCGCGCGCAATCTGCGCCGGACTCAGCTCATAGGTTGCCGGCAGCAGCCAGTTGCCGTGGCCCTCGCGCGGCGAACCACTCCATTCGCCGGTGTCGTCGAACTTGCCGACCACGCGCGGACGCACGTCGTCGCGCCAGTTGTAGAGTTCTTCCTTGATCTGGTATTCGAGGATCTGGCGCTTTTCTTCGACCACCAGGATTTCATCCAGGCCTTGCGCGAACTCGCGCACCCCCTCGGCTTCCAGTGGCCAGGTCATGCCGATCTTGTAGAGGCGGATACCGATATCGCGCGCGACTTGCTCGTCGATACCGAGATCGTAGAGCGCCTGGCGCGTATCGAGATAGGACTTGCCGGCGGTGACGATGCCGATGCGCGCCTGCGGGCTGTCCCAGATGATCTGGTTGAGCTTGTTGACGCGCGCATATGCCAGCGCGGCGTACCACTTGTAGACGTTCATGCGCGTCTCTTGCTCGAGCACGGTGTCGGGCTGGCGGATGTTGAGGCCACCCAACGGCAATTCGAAATCGGTCGGGATGATCGGCTGCACGCGCTGCGGATCGATCTCCACCGACATGCCGGATTCGACGATGTCGGTCACGCACTTGAGCGATACCCACAGGCCGGTGTAGCGGCTCATGGCCCAGCCGTGCAGACCGTAGTCGAGGTACTCCTGCACCGATGACGGATACAGCACCGGAATGCCGCACGCCTTGAGGATGTGTTCGCTCTGGTGCGCGGTGGTGGACGACTTGGCGGCGTGGTCGTCGCCGGCGATCACCAGCACGCCGCCGTGCTGCGAGGTGCCGGCCATGTTGGCGTGCTTGAAGACGTCGCCGCAGCGATCCACGCCGGGGCCCTTGCCGTACCACAGCGAAAACACGCCGTCGTATTGCGCACCCGGGAACAGATTGACCTGCTGCGTACCCCACACGGCGGTGGCGGCCAGGTCTTCGTTCATGCCGGGGTGGAATTTGACGTGGGCGGCGTCGAGGTATTTTTTGGCCTTGGCGGCGGTCTGGTCGACCGTGCCCAAAGGCGAGCCGCGATAGCCGGTGACGTAACCGGCGGTGTTCAATCCAGCCTGGAGGTCGTGCTGCCGCTGCAGCATCGGCAGCCGTATCAGCGCCTGGATGCCGGTCATGAAAACGCGACCACGCTCCAGCGAATATTTGTCGTCCAGGGAAATGTCATCCAGCAACAGGCGTTCACTGGAAGGTAGGGGTGCGTTCATGCATTGTCTCCGTGCCAAAAATCGTGTCTTTGTTTGCACATGGATCTGTTCGAGATCCTGCTTAAAACTCGTTCACCTTGTGGGCGAATGGTTCCGTTCTTTTGATGGGACTACAGTAGCACAAGCCGCGTATTGCCGCTACGCACGGCGCAGCATGGCGCAAGGCAGGACTGACAGTGCGCTGACAACGAAAAAAAGCCCCTGCGGGTAAGGCAGAGGCTGGTGTTCAGTTGCTGCGGGTCAGGCGACGGGGAGGTTTTGCTCACCCGGCAACAGAGTGTTGGCAGGCAACGCGTCCTGCGCTTTCAGTTGCTCGTACAGCGCAGTGAAATCGGGCGCGGTGTCGTCGAACAGTTGCTGGAAATCGCGAATGACGAAATAGGTTTCCTGGTATGAGTCGATCTTGTACAGCGTGCGCATGACGCGCTCGACCTGGAACGGAATGCGGTTCGGCTGCAGGTTCTGCTGTGAACCGCGCAAGGCGTATTCGACCTCGCCGCCAGACGACAGGATGCCGGCACCGTAGATGCGCAAGCCTTCCGGACTCTGGATCAGGCCGAACTCGATGGTGTACCAGTACAAACGCGCCAGGAAGGCCAGACCGTCGAGCTTGAGCGCTTTCAAACCGCCCTTGCCGTATTCCTGCAAGTGGTCGGCGAACACAGGATTGAACAGCAGCGGCACATGGCCGAAGAAGTCGTGGAACACATCCGGCTCGACGATGTAGTCGAATTCATGCTCTTCCCGCAGCCACACCGTGACCGGGAAACGGCGATTGGCGAGGTGTTCGAAGAAGGTCTGGTCCGGCACCAGTCCAGGCACGGCGACCAGTTGCCAGCCGGTGGCCTTGTACAGTGCCTCGGTGGTGCGGTCGAATTGCGGAATGCCTTGCGAGACGTCGAGCGCCTTGATGCTGTCGAGGAAGACGTCGCAGGCACGGCCCGGAATCAGCTTCGCCTGGCGCTCGTAGAGACGCCGCCAGAGGGCGTGCTGAGCGGGTGTATAGCCGGCCCAATGCTGATCGACGACATAGTTCTTGTCGGCCTTGCTGTAGTCGCCGCGCAAGGCGCCGCTATCCGACTTGGTGGCCACGCTGGCGAAAAAGTCGTCGGTGCTGACGGAGTTGTTCATGAGTTCTGCTTGAAATGCCTGTAAGCCGCTATTATCGCCGATTTCGGCCTGGCGGCCGCGTGGCTGCGCGGATTGCGGGAGGGTTCAGGTCTTTTTTCAAGCCTTCGGTTTGCCAATACCGAAGGCCTTGCTGATCCATTTGAACAGCGCGCGCATGTTGGCCTTGATGATGTAATCGAGCATGGCGACCTGCTCTTCCATGGCTTCCTGGAACAAGCTGACCGGATTAGCCGGCTGCAGCTTCAGGTAGGCGTCCGCTTCGCCATAGTCGCGGTGGATTTCCATGCCGGCTTTCTTGGCGATGTGCATCATGACCTTGTTGGACGACAGGCAATGCATGTACAGCGTATCGACGTCGGCGTTGCGGCAACGGATCGCGGCACGCACGAACAGCTTGGTGCCGACACCCATGCCGCGCGCCGCCGCCGATACCGACACGCCGAATTCGGCGACGCGCGCCTTGAGCGTGGCGCCGCTGACGGGCGATGCCTCGCGCGGTGCGAAAGCCAGATGGCCGGCGCCCAGCAGGCGCAGCTTGCGATCGTAGACGCCAAAAATCGTGTCGCGGGAAAAATCGATGTTTTCGACATAGCGAGTCACCAGTTCGTCCGACAGCTTGCTGCCGAAACGCAGCAGGCGGTCTTTTTCCTCCAGCGCCAGAAAGTGCCGCAGCAGATGCCGGCGCGCGCGCGGCGACAACTCCTTGACCAGGATCATCGGTTTTTCCGATGCCTCGGCGAGGGCGCTGAGAGTGTGCTTCAGGCGATCCAGCCTGGCGCGCAGTTGGGTGAAGAATGTCGACATGAGCCCGGATATGAATTAAGCGGCGTTGGCGGCATATTCTGCCACCGCTTCCGTGCGCGCCGCCAGGATCGCTTCCGGGATGCGCTGCGGCTGTTCCCTGAACTTCGCCGCGATGGCGCCGGCGTCCACCCCTTGGGCCGCCTTAAGCGCGCCCATGAGGTAATCCAGCTGCGGGAATTCGGCGTCCTCGAAACCGGTACGGCCGCGTCGGTCGCATTCAGACGCCTGCAGCATGTCGTGAAAACGCGCCGGCTTGCGGAAACCGTCGCAGCGCGCCAGCAAATTGACGATAGTGGCCGGGCGCAGTTCGAAGGCGCGGCCGACGTTGCCATGTTCGCGCGCCGTGATCACTGCGACGTCGCGGCAATCGTTGGGCACCTTGAGGCGGTCGCAGATGCCTTGCACCAGTTCGACGCTGCGGCCCTCATGGCCGTGATGGCTGGGCCACAGATCGGGCGGCGTGGTGCCCTTGCCGAGATCGTGCATGAGCGCGGCGAAGCGCACGCCCAGCGAATACCCACGACCGGCGGCATAGTCGAGCACCATCATGACGTGCACGCCGGTGTCGATTTCGGGATGGTATTTTGCCGGTTGCGGCACGCCCCACAGCGCGTCCAGTTCCGGCAGGATGCGCGCCAGCGCGCCGCAGTCGCGCAGTACGGTGAACATGCGCGAAGGAGTCTGTTCCATCATGCCGCGCGCCAGCTCCTGCCACACGCGTTCGGGCACCAGTGCATCGATCTCCCCGGCGGCGACCATTTTCTGCATCAACGCATTGGTCTCGGGCGCGACCGTGAAATCGGGGAAGCGCGCCGCGAAACGCGCCAGGCGCAAGATGCGCACCGGGTCTTCGATGAAGGCGTCGGAGACGTGGCGGAATATGCGGCGACGAATGTCACCCTGGCCGTCGTAGGGGTCGACCAGCGCGCCGTCTTCGCCCTTGGCGATGGCGTTGATGGTGAGATCGCGCCGCGCCAGATCTTGTTCCAGCGTGACGGCGCTGTCGGTATGGAACACGAAACCCTTGTAGCCCGGCGCCGTCTTGCGCTCGGTGCGCGCCAGCGCGTATTCCTCCTGCGTGTCGGGATGCAGGAACACCGGGAAGTCCTTGCCGACCGGACGAAATCCCTGTGCGAGCATATCTTCCGGCGTGGCGCCGACGACCACGTAGTCGTGGTCCTGCACCGGCAAGCCGAGCAGTTCATCGCGCACCGCGCCGCCGACGACGTAGATCTTCATCAGCGGCTCAATGGTCGGGCAAGACTTCTTTTTCGACCAGCGCCTCGGCGATCCACTTCGCCACCGCAGGGTGCTCCACCACGCGGTCGACATAGGCCTGCAACGCGGGCGCCAGCGATACGTGGTAGCTGCGGAAACGCATCACCACGGGCGCATAGAAGGCGTCGGCAATCGAGAAGTCGCCGAACAGGAATTCGTGATGGCCGAACTGGGCCAGGCAGTCTTCCCAGATTTCGCAGATGCGGCCAATATCGCCCTGCGCCTCCGGAGTGCGGCCCTTGCCCGGATAACTGCCGCGGATGTCCATGCTCATGGCGCTGCGCAGGCCGGTGAAGCCGGAATGCATTTCGGCCGTAATGCTGCGCGCAACGGCGCGTGCGGCTGTCTCCTGCGGCCACAAGGCGCGGTCCGGGAATTGTTCGGCCAGGTATTCGCAGATGGCCAGCGAATCCCAGATATGCGTCTGACCATCGAGCAGCACCGGCACGCGGCCGGCGGCGGAATATTCGGCTATCTTGCTGGCGGTGTCGGGCTGGTCGAGGCAGATGCGGATCTCGCGGAACGGAATGTCGAACGCGGTCAGCACCACCCAGGGGCGCATCGACCAAGACGAATAATTCTTGTTGCCGATGACCAGCGTGATGGCATTCTTGCCGGCCTTTTCCAACGTGGCCGACAGGGTCGGATCAAGTTCGGTGTTCTGCATGGCGGTCCTTTTATTGATGACGTCAGCGCCGCGCGCTGCGACGATAAGCGTCCATTTGCTGTTGCATGTGCACGCCGGCGAGGTAACGCGGCGCAATCGCTTCCAATGCGGTCGGCGCGATGTGCAATTCCGGCGCCATCGGCCCGCTCGCGACATTGTCCACTTGCATGGAAGCCAGATTATCGCGACTCATCATGCGTCCTGGCAAATGTTCCAGCAAAAAAGCCTGCAAGGACGCCAGCGCGGGCGGCAAGCCGATCACCGGGCGCGGATGGCCGGAACATGCGCCGGCCAGTTGCACCAGCTGGCGCAACGTATAAACCTGCGGCCCGGCCAGTTCATAGGTCTTGCCGCGGGTGGCATCGTCGCGCAGGGCGCTGACGAAAGCCTGCGCCACGTCGCCCACGTACACCGGCTGGAAGCGCGCGTCGGCGCCGCCCAGCGGCATGAGGGGAAAACGTCTTTGCAACGCAGCGAACAGGTTGAGGAAATTGTCGTGCTCGCCGAACACCACCGAAGGACGGAACACCGTCGCCGCGACTGTCGCCTCCGAGAACGCGGCGACTTCGCCGGCAGCCTTGGAACGCTGGTACATCGACGGTGCTTGCGCCGACGCACCCAGCGCGCTCATGTGCAGGTAGCGCCGCACGCCGTGCCTGGCGCAGGCGGCCACGATCTTGCGCGGCAGTTCGACGTGAGCCCGCTCGAAATCAGGCCCCCAGGCGCTGCCGCGCGGTCCGCTGCGCGAATGCAGGATGCCGACCAGATTGATGACAACGTCGGCCTCGGTGACAAGGCGATCGAGCACGGCGTCATCGTGCACATCGGCAATCGTGGTACGCACCGTCGGCATCACCAGCAGGTGCTTGCTGCGTTCGTAGCGGCGGGTCGGCACCGTGATTCTTGCAGCCGTGTCGCGCGCCAATTGCGCCACCAGTTGGCTGCCGATGAATCCGGAGCCGCCGATTACCAGTATGTTTTTGTACGTCATGGCCATCATCGCTTTCGTTGCTTCAGGCCCTCGACGCCGTACTATCGTCTCGCGTCAAGGCAGGTCGGTCGGGGTATTGGTGCGCGGCGCCACCACGCCAAGCCGCTGTTTGAGCGACTGCGGCTTGTTCTCGAACAGGGCGGCGTAGTACGTGGCATTCGACATCACGTTCTTGACGTAGCCGCGCGTCTCGTTGAACGGAATCGTTTCGGCAAAGATCGCTCCTTCGACGCTGCGGTTCAGCGTCGAGCGCCAGCTGCGCGGACGCCCCGGACCGGCGTTGTAGGCCGCCGTGGCCAGCGCCTGCGAACCGTCGAGGTTATTGAGCACCATGTTCAGGTAGCTGGTGCCGAGCAGCAGGTTGGTGTTGATGTCGTTGATCTGGTCTTGCGTGAATTCGGTCAGGCCGATCTTCTTGGCGACGTACTTCGCGGTGGACGGCATCAACTGCATCAGGCCGGAGGCGCCGACATAAGACTTGGCGTTCTTGATGAAACGCGACTCCTGGCGGATCAGGCCGTAGACCCAGGCGTTTTCCAGGCCGAGCGGTCGCGTGTTGGAGCTCATTTCGCTCAGGTGCGGGGCCGGGAAGCGCTGGGTGAAATCCATTTCCTGTTTGGTGCGATCTGAGGTGTTCACCATGCGGTCGAGCACGTCGCTCTGACGCGCGAACTCGGCGGCAGCCAGCAACTGGCGATCGCTCATCTTGCGCAATTCCCAGTTCCATTCGCGGATGCCTTCATAGCGCATGTTGAGGTCATAGAACTTGAGCGCGCGCTTGAAGCCGCTGTTCTGGGCCATCGGTGCGATTTCTGCCGGTGTCGGCGGCGTCGGACCTGCGGGGATGACGATCTTCTGGCCCAGCTCTTCGGTGGCCAGTTGGCCGTAGAAGCTGACGTTGGAGGCAATCGACTGGAACAGGCGCTGGGCCGATTCGATCTGCCCATCTTCTTTTTGCGCACGCGCCAGCCAGTAGGTCCAGGTGATGTCGCTGCGCAGCGAGGCCGGCATGGACTCGATGGTGGATTTCACCAGTTTCCAGTCGCCGGCGCGCAAGGCGATGCGCGCCTTCCATTGATAGGCTTCGTAGGACAACGGTGCATCCTTGGTCTTGCGCCAGTAGTCGATGGCTTCCGGCATCAGCTTCATTGACGCAGGCAAGGCGATCTGCGCCCAGGCAACGGCTTGCTCCTGCGCGGTCAGGCCGGAGGCACCGCTCAGGAAAGCAGCGGCCTGCTGCGGATTGTTCTTGGCGGCGCGGCCGATGGCGATGATGTACAGCTCGTGCGCGGTACGGCCCTGACCCGGTCCACGCGCCAACAGCGGTGCCGGCTTGTCGATCACCTGCTGCAGACTGAGATCGCCATTGTCGGTAAAAATCGCGGCACGGCGCGCCACCATGATGCTGCCGGCTTCAACCGCCTGGCGAATCTGCGCCCAGACGTCGCCCTCGCCGAACTGATGATTTTGCGCCAGCGTGCCGATCAGGTCGCTGCAACCCTGGCCATAGTCCTTGGGACTGGTCAGCAAGGCGCGCGCTTCGTCGGCGACATTCTGCCCCTTCAGCGCGCGCGAATTGAGCGCGAAGCATTTGACCTGTACGTCGTCGTTGAGCACGAACAGCGGATATTGCTCATCGAAGGTGGTCCAGTCGCCGGTCTTGCCCAACGCCAACAACCAGTCGTTGCGCAGGCGATCGGCGATTGCGCTGCCGTCGTAGCGGCTCAGGAAATCGCGGATTTCCGACACCGGCGCGGTGAAGTCGCGCACGCGTGGTTTCAGCCGATAATAGTCGACGTAGGAAGGAATGACATAATCGGGCAATCGCGCCGCCAGGGTGAGCGCCGTGGCCGAATCGTCGACCCGTGAGGCGTCGCGCAGCGCAAGGAAAACATCATCCTGCGACGCATTGGCGGAGGGACGTTTTTGCGCCTGGGCGGGCAGCGAGAAACTGATTGCCGCCGCAGCAGCGCATGTGATCACGACTACGCATTTCTTTAATTGCATTCTTATACAACCTTCGATTGAAACAAATGACGACTTCAAGGATAGCACGCGGTTCTGCGCACACTGACGCTGCCGGGACGACGTTGACGACATTGCCGGAAGCAGAGGAAAAATCCGCCCTGCGCACGCGCCTGCTCGCCGCCCGCAAGGCCATGACGCCGGCCGCCAAAGCTGTGGCTGAAGAGGTAATCTGCCGCCGCCTGCTGGACTGGTTGCAACAGAATCCGGTTGCCAGCCTCGGCGTGTACCACCCGATCCGCCAGGAACCGGACCTGCATCCGGCTTATAACGCGCTGGCGGCACAAGGCGTGCACCTGTCCTTGCCGATAATTCGCGGAAAAGACGCGCCGTTGGAATTCGTGCGCTGGACACCGGGCGAAACCTTGGTGAAAGACGCCATGGGCACCTCGGCGCCTGCGCATGGCGAGGCCGCATGTCCGCATGCCTTGCTGATCCCTTGCCTCGGTTTCAATGCCGCACGCCTGCGATTGGGCTACGGCGGCGGCTTTTACGACCGTACGCTGGCGCACGAGCCGCGCCCGCTGGCCATCGGCGTCGCGTACGCCGAGGCGCTGGTTGAATTTACAGGGCAGCCGCATGACATTGCGCTGGACCTGATCCTTACGGACGCCTGAAAATGACGAGGCAATAAAAAAGCCGGCGCGGGCCGGCTTTTTTTATTGCTGTGCATTTGCCATCAATCCACCAGACGTTGCCAGATTGCCATGGTCGCAGCGGGCTGGTTCAGCGTGTAGAAATGCAGTCCGGGGGCGCCGCCCTCGAGCAGCTGTTCGCACAGTTGCGTCACCACGTCGAGGCCGAATGCGCGGATCGAATCAGCGTCGTCGCCGTAGCTGGCCAGCTTGAGGCGGATCCAGCGCGGAATTTCGGTGCCGCACATGTCCGAGAAACGCATCAACTGGGTGTAATTCGTGATGGGCATGATGCCCGGCACGATGGGTACGTTGACGCCCAGCTTTTGCGCTTCGTCGACGAAGTTGAAATAAGCGTCGGGATTGTAGAAATATTGTGTGATCGCGGCGTCGGCTCCAGCTTCGATCTTGCGCGCGAAGTTGCGTACGTCGTCCTGCGGCGATTTGGCCTGGGGATGCATTTCCGGATAAGCGCCGACCTCGATATGGAACCAGTCGCCGGTTTCGGCGCGGATGAACTCGACCAGTTCGTTGGCGTAGCGGAATTCACCAGACGAAAAATCAGCGGCGCCGAAGCCGCTCGGCAGGTCGCCGCGCAGTGCAACCAGCTTCTTGATGCCGTGCGATTTGTATTCGGTCAGGATAGCGCGCAAGGCGGTGCGCGAGCTGCCGATGCAGGACAGATGCGGAGCGGCCACGTGGCCTTCGCGCATGATTTCCAGAACGGTGTCGAGCGTGCCCTGCTGGGTCGAACCGCCGGCGCCGAAGGTGACCGAAAAATACTTCGGCTGCAATTCGGCCAGCTTGGCGCGCGTGGCGCGCAGTTTCTCCGTGCCTTCAGGTGTCTTGGGCGGGAAAAACTCGATGCTGAAATTATGTTGTGTCATGAGAATTCGATCCAGAAACGATCAAGCGCGACCCGACTTCAGCAGCAGCGTCGACAAGGCCCACGACACGATGCTGTACAACAGCGCGCCGCCAACCGCGGACCAGAAGCCGCCTACATGGAAACCACCCACCAGCTGCGCCACCACCCAGAACATCAGGCCGTTGATCACGAGGATGAACAAACCCAACGTGAGCACGGTCACCGGCAAGGTCAGCACCACCAGCACGGGACGCACCAGCGTATTGACGAAGCCGAGGATCAGGGCCGCGATCAGGGCGGCGCCGAAGCTGTCGACCTGCACCGAGTGCAACAGGTAAGGTACGGCCAGCAAGGCCAGCGCATTGATCAGCCAGAGTATGAGCAGACGCATGTGGTTTCCTTTCAGGCGGCACACCGCCGGTAGAGGGAAAAACGAACGGACAACCAGGCGACGGCATGGCCGTCGCCCGTAAAGCTGATTAATAACGGTAGTGGTCTGGCTTGTAAGGGCCGTCCGATTTCACGCCGATATAAGCAGCTTGCTCTGCCGTCAGGGTGCTCAGTTGCGCGTTGAGTTTTTTCAACTGCAGGCGGGCAACCTTTTCATCCAGATGCTTGGGCAGCGTGTACACGCCGATCGGGTAGTTCTTGGTGTTCACGAACAACTCGATCTGGGCGATGGTCTGGTTGGCGAAGGACGAACTCATCACGTAAGACGGATGGCCGGTGCCGCAGCCAAGGTTGACCAGGCGGCCTTCAGCCAACAGGATGATGCGCTTGCCGTCAGGGAAGATGACGTGGTCGACTTGCGGTTTGATGTTTTCCCAGGTGTATTGCTTCAGCGCGGCAACTTCGATTTCATTGTCGAAGTGGCCGATGTTGCAAACGATGGCCTGGTCTTTCATCTTCTTCATGTGGTCATGCGTGATCACATGGTAGTTGCCGGTGCAGGTGACGAAAATGTCGCCGTGTTCGGCGGCGTAATCCATGGTGACGACGCGATAGCCTTCCATTGCCGCCTGCAGTGCACAGATAGGATCGATTTCAGTGACCCAGACTTGCGCCGACAGCGCGCGCATGGCTTGCGCCGAGCCCTTGCCGACGTCACCGTAACCGGCGATGACGGCGACCTTGCCGGCGATCATGACGTCGGTGGCGCGCTTGATGCCGTCGACCAGCGATTCACGGCAACCATACAGGTTGTCGAATTTGGATTTGGTGACGGAGTCGTTGACGTTGATGGCCGGGAAAGCCAGTTTGCCGTCCTTGAACATCTGGTACAGACGATGCACGCCGGTGGTGGTTTCTTCGGTCACACCCTTGATTTGGCCCAAGCGGGTGGAATACCAGTTTGGCGAAGTCGCCAGCTTTTTCTTGATGGAGTTGAACAGGCAGATTTCTTCTTCCGAGCCCGGGTTGTTCAGCACCGATGCGTCTTTTTCAGCGCGTGTGCCCAGATGCAGCAGCAGTGTTGCGTCGCCGCCATCGTCGAGGATCATGTTGGCTTGTTCGTTCTCGCCGCCTTGCCATTCAAAAATGCGGTGCGTGAATTCCCAGTAGTCGTCCAGCGATTCGCCCTTGAACGCGAACACCGGCGTGCCCTTGTCGGCGATCGCGGCGGCGGCGTGGTCCTGGGTCGAGTAGATGTTGCAGGATGCCCAACGGACCTTGGCGCCCAGCGCTTCCAGCGTCTGGATCAGCACGGCGGTCTGGATGGTCATGTGGATGGAACCGGTGATGCGCGCACCCTTCAACGGCTGGGCCGCGGCGAATTCTTCGCGGATGGCCATCAGGCCGGGCATTTCGGTTTCGGCGATCTTGATCTCTTTGTGGCCCCATTGCGCCAGGCTGATATCAGCGATCACATAGTCTTGAGTGGAATTGGTAGTCATGGCTGCGGCGTTGTTCACGCCCTCCTTTCGTAGAAAACAGAAAAAAAGTAACGTGAGCGCAGTTGCATGTTGACTGTATCAAGCCTGGCAAGATCGATGTCTTGTCGCAACGCTCCTTGATACGGAAAGGCATTGTAAATCACTTTACGTGCGCAGTGCCAGCGCACGACGCAATCCGACGACAATAAGGCCGGATTGCGTCAGGGAGAATTACAGACCGGCGGCAGCCTTCAGTGCGGCGGCCTTGTCCGTGCGCTCCCACGAGAATTCCGGCTCTTCGCGGCCGAAGTGGCCGTAGGCGGCGGTCTTCTGGTAGATCGGACGCAACAGGTCGAGCATTTGCACGATACCCTTCGGACGCAGGTCGAAATGTTCCAGCACCAGTTGGGCCAGCTTTTCGTCGCTGATCTTGCCTGTACCGAAGGTGGTGACCATGACCGAAGTCGGCTTGGCGATACCGATGGCGTACGACACCTGAATCTGGCAACGCGACGCCAGGCCGGCAGCCACGATGTTCTTGGCGACGTAACGGCCGGCGTAGGCGGCAGAACGGTCGACCTTGGAAGGATCCTTGCCGGAGAATGCGCCACCGCCGTGCGGAGCAGCGCCGCCGTAGGTGTCAACGATGATCTTGCGACCGGTCAGGCCGCAGTCGCCTTGCGGGCCGCCGATAACGAAACGACCGGTTGGATTGATCAAATAGCGGGTGTTCTTGATCCACTCAGCCGGCACGACCGGACGAATGATTTCTTCGATCGCCGCTTCTTCGATGGCCTTGTGTTCCATTTCAGGCGCATGCTGGGTCGACAGCACGATGGTGTCGATGGCGACCGGACGGCCGTCGACGTACTTCAGCGTGACTTGCGATTTTGCATCCGGACGCAGCCATGGCAGGCGACCGTCCTTGCGCAGTTGCGACTGACGCTCGACGATGCGATGTGCGTAGTAAATCGCAGCCGGCATCAGTTCCGGTGTTTCGTCGCAAGCGTAGCCGAACATCAGGCCCTGGTCGCCGGCGCCCTGGTCAAGATCCAGACCCTTGCCTTCGTCCACGCCCTGGGCGATGTCCGGGGATTGCTTGTCATAGGCGACCAGCACGGCGCAGCTCTTGTAGTCGATGCCGTAGTCGGCGTTGTCGTAACCAATGCGCTTGATGGTCTGGCGGGCGACATCGATGTAGTCGACGTTGGCGCGCGTGGTGATTTCACCGGCGAGCACCACCAGGCCTGTGTTGCACAGGGTTTCGGCAGCGACGCGGGAGAGGGGATCCTGTTCAAAGATGGCGTCCAGAATCGCATCGGAAATCTGGTCGGCTACTTTGTCTGGGTGACCTTCCGAGACGGATTCGGAAGTAAAGAGGTACTCGTTGGACATCACAGGCTCCTGCATATAGAGATTTAACCGGTGTCGCGGCTGATCCCTAGCCTGCGACGCTTTAGCGAAATTTATATCCCGTCTCGCAAGTTGTCATTAACTCGACGGCTTTCATGCTATTTTACGCGTCTTGCAAAAATTCGCAATTTCACAGCATTATTCACGGTAACGGCAAGTATGCTTTTTTCTTTATTCCGCCTGTTGTCATTTCTTCCCCTGCCCTTGCTGCACCTGATCGGGATCGTGATGGGGTGGCTTGTTTACCTGGCGTCACCGTCCTACCGGAAGCGCCTCAAAGACAACCTGACAAGGGCCGGGCACCGACAACATTTGTTGACTGCCGTCAACGAAGCGGGCAAGGGAATCTTCGAATTGCCGTTCATCTGGTGCGCCGCCCCCAAGCGCGTCTTGCGCACTGCACGTATCGAAAACTGGGACTTGGCGCAACAGGCGCTGGACGCAAAGACCGGCGTGGTGTTCCTCACCCCGCATCTGGGCTGCTTTGAGATCATCGCCCAGGCCATCGCCGAAAAGACCCCACTGACTGCGCTCTATCGGCCGCCGCGCAAGGCTGCTTTGAAGCCATTGATAGAAGGTGCGCGTTCGCGGCCCAACCTGCATCTGGCGCCGGCCAACCTGTCGGGCGTGCGCGTTTTGCTCAAGGCGCTCAAGAAGGGTCAGGCCATCGGCCTGCTGCCGGACCAGGTGCCGCAGCACGGCGAGGGCGTCTGGGCCGACTTCTTCGGGAAACCGGCCTACACCATGACGCTGTCGGCCAAGATGCACCAGATGAGCGGTGCGCCGATCATCCTTTCCTATGCGGAGCGCCTGTCATGGGGACGCGGTTTTGTCATCCGTTTCGTGGCGTTTGAGGAAAACCTCGGCAAGACGCCGGAACAGCAGGCGCGCGCCATCAATGCGGCAATGGAAAAACTGATCGCGCGCTGCCCGGCGCAATATATCTGGAGCTACAACCGCTACAAGACGCCGCCCGGCGTGACCGCGCCGGGAGCGTCGCAATGAAAGTATTGATCGCATTGATGTGGCTGTTGCATTGGCTGCCATTGCCCATCTTGGGCCGTCTCGGCGAAGCGCTCGGATCGTTGCTCTTTATTATCATGAAGCCGCGCCGGCACATTACGATGACCAACCTGCGACTGTGCTTCCCCGACAAAACCGAAGCCGAACGCGAGACACTTGCCCGCCAGCATTTCCAGGCGTATGCGCGCAGCGCGCTTGAACGCGGCATCCTGTGGTGGGCCTCGGAGGCGCGCCTGAAGCGGTTGATCAAGGTCGAACCGCGCGTACCGGTAGAAGTCATCAAGTCCGGCCCGACCATCCTGCTCTGCCCGCATTTTGTTTGCCTGGAAATTCCCGGCATTGCGCTGGTGCTCAATTCCGACTTGTCGATTTGCACCATTTACTCCAAACAGCAAAACAAGGTGGTTGATCAGGCATTGCTCAAAGGCCGCTCACGCTTCCGCCCCGTGACCTTGCTGGCACGTGAAAAAGGTGTCAAGCCCATCATCCGCGCCATGCGCGACGGCTTGCCGTTCATCATGCTGCCGGACATGGACTTCGGCATGCGCGACGCCGAATTCGTCCCCTTCTTCGGCGTGCCCGCCGCTACGCTGACCGCCACCGCCCGCATTGCCGCAGCGACGCACGCCAACGTGGTGCCGATGATCACAACCTTCCTGCCGAACTACAAAGGCTGGAAAACAACCTTCTATCCCGCCTGGGAGAATTATCCCGGCGACGACATCGTGGAGGCAACGCGCCGCATGAACGCCTTCATCGAAGAACGCGTGCTGGAAGCGCCGGCGGAATATTTTTGGGCGCACAAACGCTTTAAAACGCACCCTCCGGGCACACCTAATGTATACGGCCACGATTGATATGGCCGTCTATAATTAATGCCATGAAAATCAAATTCACCAAAATGCACGGCGCCGGCAACGACTTCGTTGTCGTCGACGCCATTCACCAGAACATCGCGCTGACACCGGCGCAATGGAAATTCATCGCCGACCGCCGCTTTGGCATCGGCGCCGACCAGATGCTGGTGGTGGAAAAGACGCAATCCGAGGGCATCGATTTTCGTTACCGCATCTACAACGCCGACGGCGGCGAAGTCGAGCAATGCGGCAACGGCGCACGCGCGTTTGCGCGTTTCGTCAGCGACAAGGGCCTGACGGACAAGCGGGTTATCCGTGTGGAAACAATGTCCGGCGTGATCGAACCGACGCTCGAAGACGACGGTCGCGTCACCGTCGACATGGGCGCGCCGGTGCTGGCTCCGGCACAAGTGCCGTTCGACTCGTCCGGTCTGGACAGCAAGGCAGAAGGCGACGACGCACTGTGGCCGCTGGACGTGGGCGGGAAAACCACGTGGATTTCCGTGGTGTCGATGGGTAATCCGCATGCCGTGCAGATCGTTGCGGATACCGAAGCGGCCCCGGTATTGATCGACGGCCCCCTGATCGAGCGCCATGCGCGCTTTCCCAAGCGCGTCAACGCAGGCTTCATGCAGGTAGTCGATCGCCACAATGTCAATCTGCGCGTGTTCGAGCGCGGCGTCGGTGAAACACTGGCCTGCGGCACCGGGGCGTGCGCGGCCGTGGTCGCCGGCATCCGGCGCGGCCTGCTGGACGCGCCGGTAGCGGTGCAAACCCACGGTGGCGAACTGGTGATCAGCTGGGCGGGACCGGGCAAACCGGTCATGATGACCGGGCCTGCAGTGTCGGTGTTCGAGGGTGAAATCGACATCTGAACGCCTCTGATGCTCTAATATATAGGAACATATAGAAGCAATAAAAAGAGATGGCCGCGGCCATCTCTTTTTTATTTCCCTTGCAGCGAATCCGGCCTAAGACTGCTCAGCCAGGTCGTCCTCTTCTTCGCGCTCGTCCCCGGCTTGCGGCAAGGCTGTTTTCAGGCGGTACAGCCGTTGCCGGTAATTGCCTTCCGGGCCATTCAGGCTGCAATCGACATCCTCGAACAGCCGGCCAATGCGGTTGAGTACCTGCCGCTCGTCGCCGGTTTCCACCAATATCAGACGCCGTTTGCTGCGCGCATAGTAGTCGCGGATGTCGACCACCAGACAATGACCGCAGTCGGCTTGTTTCAAATCAACCAACAATGCTTCGGGGCGAGTAAGGCCGAACAGGATCGCCAGTTCCAGACGCGCCGCCAGGAAAGGATAGGCGCTTAGAAAATCGCGCGTCATGTAGCTGCGCGCCTCGGCGGCCCAGACCGCTGTCGCAGGGCGGTCGGCAATCTTGAACAGCAATTCGCGCGCATCGGCATTATCTTGCGCCGCGGCCTTTTGCAACCAGTACACCGCGCGCACGTCGTTGGCGGGATCTTCGCGCCGGTTGCGCCATGCGCTGCTGCCGCACTCCAGTTGCGCCAGAGCATGCCCCATTTCGGCGGCCCGCTCCAGATAATGCTGCGCGTCGGCAAGATTGCGCTGGGAAAACTCCGGTTTGAGGTAAATGCGCGATAAGGCGTACCATGCGGCGGCGAGGCCGCGCTCGCCCGCCAGCGTCAACCATCGAATGGCTTTCTTATAGTTGGCGGAGCCAAAGCCGGGGAAGGCGCGGCCGCCATCTTCGTTCATGCGCGCGAAGAACAGGCCCAGTGACAGTTGAGCCGCCTTATCGTCGGCATAGGCACCTAGTTCCAGTAGTGATTGCGCCTCGTCGGCATCGACCTCTCTGATTTCCGTCAACACTTGCGCAAGCCGCGATAACAAGGCGATGTTTCCTTCGCCCAAATGCCGGACCAGTCCCTCACTGGGCGCGTTCAGCTGCGGCAGATCGGCGCCGTATTGCGTCAACAGGGAACGCGCCAACGGTAAGGCGCGGAGGATGAAGTCTGCGCGATCCTGGCGCAGCCAGGCAGCGTTCGCCAGCGCCAATTGCGCCTGACCGACACCGGCGTCGGCAGCTTTCTGCGCCCATTGAGTGGCAGTGGCCTGTTCCGCCGCGAGTTGTTCGCCCGTCGCGACGGCAACTCCCGCCGGTGGACGCCCTCCCTGCTGCTGCGCCAGCAGCCATTGCGCTTCGGCGGTGCCGGCGTTGGCCTCCGATTCCAATGCCTTGACGGCCTTGCCCAGCATGGCCTGCGCTTCGGGCTGCGCCTGGTGCGCAAGCACCAAACGTGCAAAAGTCAGTCCGGCCAGCTTGCGGCCGGCGTCAAAAGCACGTTCATACCAGAGTACATACTCAAGCGGGCGCGATGCCTGCGCCACGACCTCATAAGGAATATGCTCGCCGATCAGCGTCCAGGCGTCCGGCACTCCCTGATGCGCCGCGCGATCAAGCCAATGCAGCGCGGTGGCGAAGCTCTGCGGCAATCCATTGCCGCCAAATAAATAGCGCCGGCCCAGTGCCAGTTGCGCTTCTGCCTGCCCGGCGCGCGCCGCGCGAATAATTGCCAAATCTTCCCGACTCGCCATAAATCAATCCAAGCACTCTTTCGAAGGAAAAAATTATCCCCTATAAATCACAATATTTTTTTAATCACGGCTTTATGAGTTCAAATTGGAGCTTTAAAACAACAATTCAAGTCTTTAATTGCATCTTCGTTGCCACAAAGACAACCAAATCTCCAGATACCTCTCGTTGCCCGCCAAAATCCCTATTGTGGGAGATTCACCTCGAAAGCGTTAGAAAAAAACAACAGTCGTGTAGGAGTTTCGGAATTTCAACCAAAACTTCGTCCGCCAAACGACCAATCTGAGGCCAGCGCTAATGAGAACCCTTAATGTCTCACCATCCGACTAGATGTACGGATCCTCAAGACTATTTTTATAGAAGGATGTCAAATGAAAAAATCTCTGCTTGCACTGGCCGTTCTCGGCGCGTTTGCAGGTGCTGCACAAGCACAAAGCTCCGTCACTATCTACGGTATCGTTGATACCGGCGTTACTTACACAAGCAAGGTTCAAACTACCGGCACTAACACTGGTAGCAAGTTTGCAATGAACTCCGGCAACATCCAAGGTTCCCGTATCGGTTTCAAGGGCGTCGAAGATCTGGGCGGTGGTTTGAGCGCAGTGTTCAACCTGGAAACTGGTTTCACTAACGACAACGGCGGCCTGCAAGGTTCCGACTCTGTTACTGGTTCGAACCTGTTCCGTCGTAAGTCGGTTGTCGGTCTGGCTGGCGGCTTCGGTTCGGTTCTGGTCGGTCGTCAAACTGACTTTGCTGACACAATCAGCGCCTACACAGCTGTGAACGATTTCGGCGGCGTGATCCAGAACTCGGGTTCGGCTCTGAACCGTTTGCAAGGTACACGTACCAACAACTCGGTCAACTACACAACAGCTAACCTGAGCGGCTTCACTGCTAACGCAATGTACGGCTTTGGCGAAACAGCTGGCAAGACTTCGGCTGGCCAATCGTTCGGCTTCGGCGTCAAGTACGACAACGGCCCACTGGGTCTGGGCGCCAACTACTACCAATCGAAGGCTGGTACAACAGCTAGCGACACTTCGCTGATCCAAGGCGTGGCTCCTAACGGTACTGCAACACCTTCCGCACTGGCAGTCTATGCTAACCAAGCAGGCATCTACAGCGCCAACGCTGGCAGCACAGCAGCCAAGGTGTTCAACTTGGTCGCAAGCTATCAGTTTGGCCCAGCACGCGTCTACGGTAACTGGTCGCGCGTCAAGCAAGACCTGAACAACGCAGCAAACGTTGCCGCACTGCGCGCAACAGTTACTGGTGGCGTGACCACAGCAAACCCACTGACAGCCGCTAACCGCGCTGCCAATGCAACTCTGGGCTTCTCGAACAAGGCTGACATGTGGGAACTGGGTACAGCGTACTCCCTGACCCCATCGTTGAAGCTGTTGGCTGCTGTGGAATACACAACAGCTAGCTTCGATGGCCTGAATGGCAAGGGCAAGCTGACTCAGTACAACATCGGTACTGACTACTGGCTGTCGAAGCGTACTGACCTGTACGCATTCGTGTCGAATCTGCGTGCTAAAGACATGAAGAACCCAGGCGTGGTTGGTGACACAACTGGTAGCGACGCTAGCCAAACAGCACTGACTGTTGGTATCCGTCACAAGTTCTAATTTAAGTCTCTGAACCTCTGGCGTGAAAACGTCAGAATCAGAACTTGATTGAACAATTCGGGCTTACATGAGCAATCATGTAAGCCCGTTTTTATTGGCAAGCGCCAAGCCAGTCTCAACCTGATTAAAAAGTTGTCAGCATTACCGATAGCGTAGATAATCTCGCGATATTGCGGCAATGCAATCCGGCGCGCCCGGCGCGACTTTCCGGAACAACCAAACTCAAAAACGCACATGACCTCCCAACTGGATTCCGACTCGATCGCCGACTACCTGCTCGACCATCCTCACTTCTTCGAGGAACATGCCGAATTGCTCGGCCGGATCAAGCTGACCAGCCCCTTGCTGGGTCGCGCCATCTCCTTGCAGGAACGCCAGATGGAAATCCTGCGTGAAAAGATCAAGGTGCAAGAGTTGCACATGGCCGACCTGATGCGCATCGCTCAGGAAAACGACGAAATCACCGGCAAATTCCAGGCCTGGACGCGCGCCCTGCTGCTGGCGCGCAATGACGCCGACCTGCCGCAGACGCTCACCGGCAAGCTGCAGGAAATCTTCAACGTGCCGCAAGTCACCCTGCGCCTGTGGAACGTCGCCGAAAGCAACAGCGACAACTGGTTTACTGCCGCCGTTTCGGAAGATGCACGTATTTTCGCCAATGGATTGACGACGCCGTTCTGCGGTGCCAACAACGATTTTGAAGCCGCCAGCTGGCTGGAAGACGCAGCCTCCGTGAAGTCGGTGGCGATGCTGCCGCTGCGCGTGGGCGCCGCGCCGGAAGCCTTTGGCCTGCTGGTGCTCGGCTCACCCGATCCGAGCCGCTTCAGCGCCGACATGGCCACCGATTTTCTGAGCCGCATCAGCGAAACCGCCAGCGCAGCGCTGGCCTGCCTGCTACACTGATTTATCCCGACTTCCATTCCGACCGTGTGAGCGCCGACGCCAACCAAGCCGAAATAGACCGCTATCTCGACAGCCTGCTGAGCCAGCGCATGCTGTCGCCACACACCGTCAGCAATTACGGCCGTGACCTCGCCGAATTGTCCGAGCTGGCGCAAGCCGCCGGTGCGGCGTTGGACGCAGTCTCCCATTTCCAGATACGCAAGTTCGCCGCGCAATTGCACGGCCGCGGCCTCAATGCGCGCTCCATCGCACGCAAGCTGTCGGCCTGGCGCGGCTTCTTCGGCTGGCTTTCCGAACAGGGCCGGCTGAAATCGAATCCGGTCGACGGCGTCAAGGCGCCCAAGAAAGCCAAGCCGTTGCCCAAGGCTCTGGCCGCCGACGACGCCGTCCATCTGGTGTCGCAGGCCAATCCGCTCAAGGATGCCGCGGCGCCTGCCCAGCTATGCAATCGCGCCATGTTCGAGTTGCTGTATTCCAGCGGCTTGCGGGTTTCCGAACTGGTGGGCCTGGACGTGCAGTATCGCCAGGAAGCCGGTTATGTATCGGCCGGCTGGATCGACATGGACAGCAACGAAGTGACCGTCACCGGCAAAGGCAACAAAATGCGCAGCGTACCAGTCGGCAAGCCTGCCATGGAGGCGCTGCGAGCCTGGCTGACGGCGCGTGAAACGGTCATCGCAGGCCATGCCGACGCCGAACGGCGCGCACTGTTCCTGAGCGAGCGTGGCGCGCGCATGTCGCCGCGGGTGGCGCAGTTACGGCTCAAAGCACACGGTCAGGCGCTGGGCCTGGCCACCAACGTCCATCCGCATGTGTTGCGCCACTCCTTCGCCTCGCACGTCCTGCAAGGCTCGGGCGACCTGCGTGCCGTGCAGGAGATGCTCGGCCACGCCTCGATCACGGCAACCCAGGTCTATACCTCGCTCGACTTCCAGCGCCTGGCGCAAGTCTACGACGCCGCCCATCCGCGCGCCAAGAAGGTCGCCGGCAAATAAGCGTCGCGCCTGCGTCCGGCCAAAGCCGTCAGCGGCGAATTGCGGCATAATTCGGGTAGGTCTTCGACCAGGCGCCGCATCTGCGGACCGCACTCACACCAGCCATATGCCATGAAATCCAAAGCCGACATCACTGCCAACACGCTTCCCCACGATCCCGCCGCAGCGCAGGCTCTGGCGGAACTGCAGTTGCGCGATGCGTCGGTGCGCGTCACGCAGGCGCGCGTGAGCGTCATGGCGGCGCTGCTCAACGCGCGCAGCGCGGTGTCGCATCAGGATATCCAGGACAAGCTGGTCGACATGGATCGCGTCACGCTGTATCGCGCGCTCGATTGCCTGACAGAGGCCGGACTGGCGCACAAGATCGCCAGCGACGATCGCATCTTCCGCTACAACGCCGGCACCGGCGCCGAGCATCATGACCATGGCGGCCATCAGCATGCCCATGGCCACGCCCAGCATCAGCACGGCCATTTCAAATGCACGCGCTGCGCCCGGGTGTTTTGCCTGGACGGCAGCGGTGAAGCGGGATTTCTCGAAAGTGTGTTGCCGTCATCGGGCAAGCGCCAGACCACTGCGGTGCAGTTGCAGACCGCCCTGCAAAAATCCCTCGGCAAAGGTTTCCGCAGTCACGAAATCGAATTGACCATCAAAGGTTGGTGCGCCGACTGCGCGGACGACTGAGTTCCGACCGCATTCGGCTTAAGCGCCGACCAGGCAACGAAGATGGTTGGTCAGCTCGCGCACCGAACGTACCTTCACATCGACATAGGATGGATGCATTGTCTGCATCCGGCGCACACCCGCTGCGGAGAAATGCGGATTGCCAACCAGATATTGGGTAATCCACGCCGTGCGCAAACCCAGCTCCTTGGCTGATTTCAGATTGACCACGGTATCTTCAACCAGGATGCAGCGATGCGCGGGAACCCGTTCGCGCGCCAGCAGTTGTTGCAACATCTGCCGCGATGGCTTGGGCTTGAGCTTGCCGTGCACGCGCATCGACTCGATGGAAATATGCTTGTCGAAATGGCGATGCAGGCCGAGATGGCGCACCACATCGCGCGAATAGCGCAATGGCGCATTGGTCAGCAGGATCTTGCGTCCCGGCAAGCGCTCGAGCAAATTGAGCAGACCGCGCTCGGCGCGGATCATGTCGAACAGATCAGCAAAGTCGTGCGCGTCGCGCAAGAAGTCTTCCGGACGTACCTGATGATGCTGCACCATGCCCAGCAAGGTCGCACCGTACAAACGCCAGTAGCGCTGGCGCATCGCGTTGACTGCCTCCTGATCGGCTGGCAATCCCTGCTCCCTGAGCACGCGCTCCATGAACGTATTCATGTTGGCGTTGATCGCTGGGAAAATCGCATGCGACGCGTTGTGCAGGGTGTTGTCGAGATCGAAAAGCCAGAGCGGTGTAGTATTCGGCACAGTCAAAAGAAATGAGATAAGTGAAGAAAGCGCAACGATGCGACGCCTGATTATAGTGACATTCAGCTGGCTGTTCTGCCTTTATCTGCCGGCGGCAAATGCTGGAGACACGCCGTCCCAGATCCAGCATGCAGAGCACCGCGGCGCCTTGTTCAAGGTGCAGGACGCACGCCACACGCTCTATCTGTTCGGCACCATCCACGTAGGCGCCGCCAACTTCTATCCGCTGGAGCCGCGCGTCATGCAAGCGCTGGAACAGGCTCCGGCAATCGCTCTGGAAATCGATCCGAAAAAAACGCCCGCCATGCAGGCGGCGGTGCTGCGCTACGGCTTCTATCCCGAAGGCCAGAGCTACCAGTCCGACCTCAGTCCGCAACTGCAGCAGCAGGTGCAGGCCGCACTGAAAAAGTACAATGTCCCACTTGAGGCGGTCACGCGCTTTCGCCCGTGGATGATCGCCAGCCTGCTGACCGTGCAGGAGTTCGGCAGCAAGGGCTATCGCGCCGACCTCGCGGTCGACAGCCATCTGGCCGACTTCATCACCAAACGCAACAAGCCCGTGATCGAACTGGAAGGCGCCGAAACGCAACTGGCGCTATTCGGCGCGCTGAGCCGGCAACAACAAAGCCTGCTGCTGGAAGACACACTCAAGGAACTCGACGATCCCGACAGCGCGGCGCGCGTGGTGGAACTGGCCGAATTCTGGCGCACCGCCAACCTGCCCGGCCTGCAAGGCCTGCTTGATGAGATGGCCAGTGACGGCAGCTTCGTCGGCCGCTTCACCAAGGACGTCTTGCTGGACCAGCGCAATCCGGCCCTGGCCGAACGCATCGGCAGCCTGCTCAAGAGCCGCGACCACATTTTCGCTGCCATCGGCATCCTGCACCTGGTCGGCCCCACCAGCGTGCCGGCCTTGCTGCAACAGCGCGGCTTCAAGGTCGAACGGATTTACTGAACACGTACCCGTCGCTGCAATAAAAAAGGCGCCGCCGGTTTACCGGGGCGCCTTTTTGGCTTGATGTACAGATGATCAGTGCAGACGATCAGTGCGAACGAATCATGGTGCCGAATGCCTGCTCGGTCAGCACTTCCAGCAGCAGCGAATGCTCGATGCGGCCGTCGATGATGTGCACGGTGTTCACGCCCGACTTGGCCGCGTCCAGCGCCGACGATATCTTCGGCAACATGCCGCCGGAGATGGTGCCGTCTTCGAACATTTCATCGATCTCGCGCGCCGACAGGTCGGTCAACAGGTTGCCCTTTTTGTCTTGCACGCCGGCAATATTGGTCATCATGATCAGCTTTTCGGCATGCAGGATCTCGGCGATCTTGCCGGCCACGACGTCGGCGTTGATGTTGTAGGCCTGGCCGTCGTCACCGAAGCCGATCGGCGAAATGATCGGGATGAAGGCGTCGTCCTGCAGCGCCTTGACCACTGCCGGATTGATCGCCTCGATTTCACCGACAAAGCCGATATCGAGGAATTGACCCGGATTTTCCTTGTCCGGCATCTGCATCTTGCGCGCGCGGATCAGGCCGCCGTCCTTGCCGGTCAGGCCGACTGCCTGGCCGCCGTAATGGTTGATCAGCATGACGATGTCCTGCTGCACTTCGCCGCCCAGCACCCACTCCACCACTTCCATGGTTTCTTCGTCGGTGATGCGCATGCCCTGCACGAAGGTGCCCTGCTTGCCGATTTTCTTGAGCGCATTGTCGATTTGCGGACCACCGCCGTGCACCACCACCGGATTCATGCCGACCAGTTTCAGCAGGATCACGTCGCGCGCGAAGCCGTGCTTGAGGCGCTCTTCGGTCATCGCATTGCCGCCGTATTTGACGACGATGGTCTTGCCATGGAATTTACGGATGTACGGCAAGGCTTCGGCCAGAATTTCAGCCTTGATGATGGGGTCAACGTGGGTCAGATCGGTCAGGTCGGTCATGTGAAATTCCCGGGCAGGAGAGATATTCGGAATGTCCGCGATTTTACATGGAAAGCGCGTTCCGATTGTGGCGGATATCGGGTTTTATCGGCCTCATGCAAAATTGGCCTGTGCCTGCCCAGACCGCGCCGGCCATGCATGGGAGGGATCTAGTTGGAACAGCTGCGCATTTCCTGGTTGGGGAATTTGGCCTTGAGGCCATCCAGCGCCGCCTTGGTCGCCGCATCAATATTGCGCCATTGATATGCCTGCTTGTTCGAGGTGACGTTGCGCGCCATGATGCGCGCGCTGCGCACGCCCTGCGGAATCAAGCGGCCGATGTAGGCCTTGGCGGCCTCTTCGGTCTTGAATACGCCCAGCGAAATGGCCCAGCGCAAGGCCGGATTGGGTTGCGATTCCGGCATCACGTAGAAGTCCTGGATGCCGAGGCGGCGCAGCTCGGCGGATTTACGTTCGGCGCCTTCCTTACCGTCCTGCGAAGGGATGTAGACCATGTGGCTGGCGGCTTCCTGCACGCTGCGTGTGGTCGGCTTGACGGCCAGGTTGAGGCTGCTCAGCTGGGCATCGAACTTGCGCACCTCGACGGCGTTGAAATTGCCGATTTCGGTGCAGGCGACGACCGGGGCCCGGGGCGGAACAGGGTCAGCGGCGGGCACCTTGGCTTCCGGTGGCGTGGCATCCGGTTTGCGGTCCTTGGCGGCGTCCGCCGTGGCAACCGTAGCAGCAGCCGCCGCAGGCGCATCGGCCTTGGCCGGCGTCACCAGCTTCTCGCTGTTGGCCGGCAAGATGGTCAGGGTTTCGGGATGCAGTTGCTGCGTCAGGCGCTTGGGTTCGTGGCGTTCGGAGGCGGTCGCGCCGAGATAACCCCGCTGCATGGAAAACAGGGCCGCATTGCCGATCAGTAGTAGCCAAAAAAGCAATTTCAGCATGGTAAACCGTCAGTCCAATTTGTCGAAGTCATCGCCTTCATTCTGCCGCCACGTGCAAGCCGATCAGCACCAGATTATCGACTTTTTCGCAGGGCGTTGACAAATACGGTGCCAGCACCGGTCCGGCGCCACCCGCCAGCACGCAAAGCACATCGTCGTAAGCCTGCTGGTGCGCAGCGACGGCGCGCCCGATGGCGCCGGTCTGCGCCGCGATGCAACCAGCGATGATGGCGTCCGTGGTGTTGTCGGCGAACGGCGAGGCGACCGCGCTGATGCTTTGTATCTGCGGCAATTGCGCTGTATTAAGCGCCAACGACGTGGCCATCACGCCCAGTCCCGGCAAGATCATGCCGCCGAGGAACTCGCCCTCCGGCGTGACTGCATCCACCGTGGTGGCGGTGCCGCAGGTCGCAACGATCAACGCACGCCGCGGAAACAGCGCATGCGCGCCGATGGCCGAAGCAAAACGGTCGCAGCCGAGCTGACCGGGATTGCGGTAACGATTGCGCACCCCCGCCAGTTGCGACTGCGACGCAAACCAGTCGATGCGCAATTCCTCTCCGAAGGCCGCATGCAGCGTTGCCTGCAAAGCCTCCCTGACAGCGGGGCCGGCCACGTTTGAAACCAGCGCGCGCACCACCGGCAAATCCCCCCAGGCCTGAGCCAACGCGGCGACCTCACCCCGCGCAACGGCGCCGACGTGGCGCCAGCAGCCCGCATCGGCGACCGAAAAAACCTGTTCCTTGGGAACGCCCCATTTGATCAGCGTATTGCCGGCATCGATCAGCAGCAACATGGCATTACTCCTGCAGGCGCAAGGACACATCGCCGGCGGTGATGGCCACGCGTCCGCTCATGGTATCCATCAGGAAACACCCATGCTCGTCGACGCCGACGGCGACGCCTTCATGCACTACACGGCCGTCGTCGAGGATGCGCACGGTACGGCCGGTGTAGGCGTGCAAGCGGTTCCAGCGCGCCACGAAATGCGCAAACCCGCGCGCATCAAAATCGGCCAGCGCATCCGACAAGGCGCTCAGCAAGATCGCCAGCAGGCGCTCGCGCTCGTGGGTCAGCAACTCCGACACGTCAGCCACGGCGCGGCCGATGCGCTGTTGCAGATCCGGCGGCATGGTCAGGTTGACGCCAATGCCGATGATGGTCCAGGTTCCGGTCGCACCAGCGCCGGCGCTTTTATCCTGTGCGGTCTCGATCAGAATGCCGGCCAGCTTTGCGCCGTCGCGCAGGACGTCGTTGGGCCATTTCAATTCGACGTCGACGCCGAAAATCCCGAGCGCTTCGGCCAGCGCAACGCCGACTGCCAGCGGCAATCCGATCAGCGCATGTAGCGGACGCTTGAATTTCCACGCCAGCGAAAACGTCAGCGCCGACGTTTTGGTGGTCTGCCACGGCCGCCCCGCGCGCCCGCGCCCGGCTGTCTGCAACTCAGCCACCAAAAGGACCGGTGCAACCGGCCTGCCGCCATCGCCGGCACTGATGCGCGCCAGCAGATCGGCATTGGTCGAACCGGTTTCGGCAACCACTTCGACCACGACGGTCTTGGCGTTATCGTTGCTGGAACTGGCGATCAATGCGGCAATGCGCTGGGCGGAAATCGTCGCGGCGAGTGAGGTTTCGGTGGCGTGCATGGCGCACATTGTAACGGTTGTCCAAGGTGCAAGCGAAGGAGAAATCGGTTACCCTCGCTGGCATGGACGCGCCTTACCGACCGCCACAATCGCCCGCACCAGCTGCCCCGCCTGCCTCTGCACCTGCCCCCGCCTCCACCGCAACCGCAGTCGCCCGGCCGGCGGCTTCCGCGTTTGCACGCGTCAGTCTGCTGATCTACACGCTGCTGATCGTGTACGCCAGCTGGTACCCGTTTTCTGGCTGGCGCGACATGGGCTTGCTGCCCTTCGACTACTTGTGGGCGCGCC
>Ga0209437_100395_pt1 | contig 41554 bp, 34 predicted proteins | sample AraplaL_Cvi_mTSA_FD_184266 | JGI IMG/M metagenome (GOLD analysis project Ga0209437, IMG submission 184266) | Arabidopsis root microbial communities from the University of North Carolina, USA - plate scrape CL_Cvi_mTSA (SPAdes) (version 2) | ecosystem: Host-associated > Plants > Roots > Endosphere...
CTGCCTGTAACAAGTCATCACTGAACTTCGCATCACTAACTGCCCGTGCCAGTGCAACGGTACCTACCATACTGCTTACTAACGCATAACCTTCAGCGGTATTCATCCCAGCCATAGTTGTAATAAACGCGATAAAACGTTGCAACTCCTGCGTGTAAGCTTGTCGAATATCCTCCGATAGTTGGGAAATCTCTCCCGATAAAGCTGGTAAGATACAACCGACTTCCGTCTGATCTCGATGCAGGGAGCTTAAATAAAAATCAATGACGGCTTCAATCGACGTCTGATCTTCGTTTTTGTTTTTGTCTGCAATTCTCTGCAGCATTTCAATGGTGTCACTAATGGCGAAATGACAGGTCTCCATCACAAGCTGATCTTTATTTTCAAAATGGGAGTAAAATCCCCCATGTGTCAGTCCAGCACCTTTCATAATATGTGGAAGACTAATATTCCGCACGCCGTGGGTTCGGAATGCTTTGGCCGCGCTGGTAATAATATGGTTCCGAACTTTGAGTTTGTGCCCTTTCGGATAAGGCATCCTGCTTCCTCCCCTTTGTAAAGGTCTGTATTTAATGTTTTTTAAAATATTATAGTTATCATATTATTTAATGTCAATTCATACTATCAGCATCTTCAGCAACGGGAGAGCGACTACAAATGGAGTATTGACTCCTTTAAAATATGATGACTATAATATATTACGATCATCATATTTTAAATTTGGAGGTACCAATCATGAATTCATTAGAAGTCGTAGATACTCTGGTCATTGGATCAGGACCTGGCGGTTATGTGGCTGCTTTACGTTCGTCACAACTAGGCATGAAAACAGCCATTGTAGAGCGCCAACAGATCGGAGGTGTCTGTACGCATGTAGGCTGTATTCCTTCCAAAGCGCTCATTGCTGAAGCGGAGCGTCTTCATTTACGCAGACAATGGGGAGCTGTTGACGGTGCTTCTTCTTTTCAGGAGGCTCAGGTGTTCAAGCAAGCTGTGGTGGATAAGCAGTCTGGAGGGGTTCGGTTTTTACTTAAAACGGAGGGTGTGACTGTTATCGAAGGAGAAGCAAGCTTGATTGATGCACATACCGCTGAAATATATCACACTGAACAGAATGTGCGTAGAATAGGCTTCAAGCATCTCATCCTGGCAACTGGTTCCCGTCCGATTGAAATAAGCTCTCTTCCTTACGGCGGACGGATTCTCTCTTCCACTGAGGCGCTATCGCTGCCCGACATTCCGGAGCGTCTCGTTGTGGTTGGCGGCGGTTATATTGGCGTGGAACTGGGTCAGATGTTTGCGAGATTTGGAACTGAAGTTACGATGCTGGAGGGGGGTGAACAGATTTTGCCCGGATTCGAAGCAGAGCTTGTTGCACCTGTCGTTCGTCAACTGAAAAAGGACGGGATAACCATCTTAACCGAAGCTAAGGTTACAGGGGCAGACCAATATACGAGTCACATCGATCTCCACTATATGCGTCAGAATGAACACTATGTTGTTCAAGCTGAATATGCATTAATTACGGTGGGCAGGAAACCGAACACAGATGGAACCTTGGGTCTTGAACATATAGGTCTGTCCCCTACTCCACAAGGCTTGATCGAGATTGACCAACAGTGCAGAACATCCATCCCGCATATCTATGCCATTGGAGATATTGTTCAAGGCCCTGCTTTGGCTCATAAAGCTTCCTATGAAGCAAAAATTGCAGCAGAAGCTATCGCGGGCAAACCCTCTGTCATCGACTACAAAGCTATTCCGCTCGTTGTGTTTTCTCACCCGGAGATTGCGAGCGTTGGTCTTAGCGAAACGGCGTGTAAGCAAAAATCAATTCCTGTTGTCGTTGGCAAATCTGTATTCTCTATTAACGGCCGTGCACTGGCTCTGAAGGAAACCGAAGGATATGTCAAAATTGTTGCTCACGCTGAGTCTGGCCTTGTATTGGGTGCACAGATTGTCGGGGTTGAAGCATCTACTCTTATATCTGAGCTTTCCCTTGCGATTGAAATGGGAGCAACAGTAGAAGATATAACCATGACCATTCATCCGCATCCAACGCTAGGCGAAATCATCATGGAGGCCGCAGAACAGGCCCATCAGAGAATGGAACAAAGGAAACCGGATGTTGTTTGATTACGCTTGGAAAATTGTATATCAACCAACTCATATCATAAAGAGAGTAATAAGATAGGGAGAGATCATCTTGAAGTCTAAATGGAGTTTGTATATCGTCATAACTTTGATCATTATTTTGGCAGGCGGTTTGTTGATCGCGAAAGGTACAGACGCCGTGAGTCAGGCTGAAAGTAAAAAGCAGGGAATATTGAATACTGAACCTAACACTGAAGGATTTTATGTTGATCTGTATATTCCGGAATCGCAGATTAACCAGATTCAGGCAGATCAAAAGGTAAACGTTCGTTTTCCATATCTGGAGAATCTTCTTGTAAAGGAAGGTGTGGTTACGTCGATCGCCCCCTCTCCTCAATTCGCCAATCTGCGTATGACGCGGGAAAAAGGCCAAGCAGATCTAAGTATGTTTCTGATCCGGATCTCTATTCCAACAAGTACAGATTTGCTTCCGGGAATGACTGCGGAGGTGCAGCTTGATGAAATCACTGGCTGATGAATGGAAGCACATACGCGGGAGTAAGTGGATCATTATTATTTTTGCTGCCCCTCTAATTGCCGCTGTATTTTTTGGACTTATGTTCTCCCAAAATCAGTTGAGCGAAACACCGGTTGTGGTTGTGGATGAGGATCACTCTTCCTATTCAAGGCAACTCATTGAAGAAATCAATGCTTCTCAATATATGAAAGTCACGAATGTGTTTCCCAATCGCCTCTCTCCGGATACGCTGCTGGCGAACGAGAAGGCAGTGGCAGTCATTTTCTTGCCGGACGGATTAGAGCAACGTAAAGACAAGGGACTGCCCTCAAGTATCGGGATATGGATGGACAATACGATGCCTTCTAGCCTCAGTGGTATCCGTCCTGCAATTCAAGAAATAATAACAACCGAAAATATGACGCTTGCTGTATCACGTCTTACTCAAACCGGCATGGACATCGAATCAGCAAAAGCTCTGGTGTCCCCGCTATCTCAAGTGCAGCGCATGTTATATAATCCGAATTCAAGTTATATCGGTACCATGGTGATTGGATTTGTAAATATCATCATACTGATGCTCACGACGGGTGCGGCTGGCGCGATCGCTCCCCGCCTTCGGCAAGAGGGTAAGCTTTTGTCTGCTGGGACTTCTCCCTTCCTGCTATGGATTCGGGCCTTGCCTTATGTAATATTAAGCACCTGCTCTTCCCTGCTCAGTTATGGGATGTTAAAACAAGTGGGAAATATGCGATTCGAAGCAGCGCCGTATATCTTTATCGTTCCTTTATTGCTGTATACGATGGCATTATGTATGCTCGCGATGTTGCTTGGTTATTCTGTTCGAAATGTGTCTAGAATTGGTGCCAGAATGAGCTTGATCCTATATCCATCATTCCTATTAACAGGTATTCAACTGACGCCGCTTGCATTTCCAACATTTTTTCAAGTTACGGCATGGGCTATGCCTATGAATTGGCTGAATCGTATGATTCGTGGAATGGCCTTTAGACACGGTGAGTTGACTTTTTATAGCGTAGAGCTAGGAGCTTGTATACTGATTATTGGTTTGGCTTCATTAGGTATAGGATTATTCCTGCGAAGAGAATCACAGGTGCCAACGTCAACACTTGAAGCAAAAGCAGTTTAGAATGGACAATCGCCGTAAGCCTGTGAGAATGATAGGCTGCGGCGATTTATGCTAGAATCATAACCAGAGAAATGATGCCATCTGCACCTGCAAGCGAACATTACACAGAAAAAGTGAGGTTTATGATATGAAGAAATCAAACGAAGTATATTGCGTCTCCGAGCGTCTTGTTATTCGAAAGTTCGATTTGCAGGATGTACATTCGTTCTATCAATACCGGGCTAATCCAGATGTTTCCCGTTTTCAATCCTGGGAAAATTATACGCTCCAAGAAGCTGAAGCATTTATCAGCAAACAAATAGTACATTCCCCTGATCAGCCCGGGACCTGGTTTCAATACGCCATTGCTCTAACAGAGTCGGATCAACTAATCGGCGATTGTGCCATTCATACACGTGCAGATGAACCTCAAATTGTTGAGCTCGGATTCACTCTTGCACCTGAGTTTCAAGGCAAAGGATACATGAATGAGGCACTTTGTGCCCTGATGGACTATGTATTTGGCGCTCTAAATAAACATAAGATGATTGCTTTTGCCGATGTAAGGAACACAAAATCGATTCAAGTGCTAGAGCGATTGGGCATGAGACGTGAAGGACACCTGCTCGAAAATTACAAGTCCAAAGGCTCCTGGATAGACGAGTTTCAATATGCAATGCTGCAATCGGAGTGGTTGAACAAACAACAATAAAGCTAGAGATGATCGTTCTTTTTCTACAGGAGGAAATGACATGTTGAAGGAAAAGTATGCCACAGAGAACGGCTCTATTTTTCGAAAGCTGGCACTCGGTCTAGTTTTGATGTTTATGCTGATTGTACTGATCTTCTGGTGGATCTATCGATTAAATGTGGAAGATATTCAACGAGAGTTGGAAAAGAATAAATTGGGCGAAGTGCGATTCATGTCCTCTCAGCTATCGAATCAATTTGAACAGGTATTAATGAATGCGCTAACATTATCAGAGGATCAATCCGTCAGAGGTTATACATATGTTCTGCATTACGGAAATGATTTTGCTAAATACAAGGCCAAGCTGGAGCTCATTGAGAAGCTGGCTTTGAACAGTGCTTCCACCTCATGGAACAATACCATTATTTTATATTATCCGGATCAAAAGGACACGGTATCTTCTGATCCCCAATTTTCGTTCCGATCATTCTCCATGTCTCAAGATCCGCTCGATCAATGGATATTACATATGAACAAGGATGGTACAGGTTATTATTCACATCTCACCAAGGGACATCGAGGGCCGATGTATATCGAGATCAGGATCTCATTAGACGTATTGCAGAAAACGATGTCTGATTAACAGGAATTGGAAATTCTCCAATCCGATCCAAGAAGACTTGGCAAACCCGAGCCAGGGCTTGTAATCCTGAAAAGCAATGACCAATCCGCCCATCGGTAAGTACGCAAATATGAACGTCAAGATAACTGCTGGCAATAACATCAGATCCAGTGCCAGCGTTCGCCTGGAGCCTTTATTGCGTTTGGTACGCCGGGGACTCGGACGAATCACATCGACTTGGGTGGGTGTGTTGGCTTTTGCATTACTCATTCGTGTGCTCCCCTCTTTCTCTATTAATTTCAGAGACATCAGCCAAGGTTCTGTTTAATCTCCGTAGGTTTAAGTATAGATTGGCTCCCTCCAAGTCAACATGATAAAACCATAGCTTCGATAACAAATTGTTAATATGACTTGTCATTTACACGAAAAGAACCCCCATACCTATGGATCGTTCTCTCCACAAGTACGAGGGTTCTGACTTTACAGTGATAACTAACGAGGGATTAATGTTTGTCTTTTCCTACAAAAGAGAGAATGCCATACTGGGACGTATTTCTCCAGCTTTCATTCGTTGTATCATTCCACTTCGCTACGTTTTGCTTGCCCTCGCCCTGGTTATCATTAATTTGAAGATCGAAACCGATCACATCTCCTGCTTTAGGCGTCAGGGACTGCAACTTGATTCTGGCTTCGACCAGATATCCTTTTTGGGTTTTCTTCACCGCACTTGCGAACCGTCCAGGCGAGGCGCTGCCTGCGAAGGTCCCCACGTTGTCTGCGCTGACTCTGAATTGGGCGTCATCATATTGAAAATACGGTGTTCGCTGGTGATTTTCGTCCAGGAAAATCTCAACCGAGTCCTGATCCCATGGGTTAATACTATCCGTAATGATGTTTGGGTCTGTAACGTCGATCAGCAGATACATATACTCACCTGACCACATCGCACGAGCCACAGCCTCGGCGCCTGCATCCTCATTCAACCGTTTTACTTCAAAAGGAACGGCCTTATTCCACACAGCTTCTTTATTTCCGTCAATCTGAATATGAGCTTGCACAGCTTCTACAGATTTTGGCATAGGGTCAAGTTGAATCACTCCGTATTTGCTGGTATCTTTCTCTTGGGATTGTGTCCGGTCATTCCAATACAGTGCTTGATTCGGTTGCTCTCCACCTGCACTGCCGTCCGTCACACGGATATCGAAGCCGATTTCGGAGCCGGAAACCACCTTTACACGACTCCAAGGAATGGACAATTCTACCTGATACCCGCCTTTCGTTTCTCTTACACGAGATGAACGCACGTCCTTACCCTGATATTTGCCCGTACGTGTAATCACAATATGTCGGTCATCTTCTTCGTAGGAGGAGGTCTTGCCATTATTAAAATCAACAAAGATGTCTACGCGGTCATTCCCATCGACTTTTGCATCTTGTACATCGACTAGAAGATAGAGGTTTTTTGGGTCCCATAAGGTACGGAAGCTGGCTGTACCGGATGATTCTCCCTTCAATGGTGTAGATACGGCTTTATTCCATAGTGGGTCATGAAGCGTTTTTTTGTTATCGGGTTTACCCGAAAGCGAGATGGCTCTCTGTGTCAAAACGGGTAAGCTGGCCTCATCTACAAGTCCCCAGTAAGCTTTTTTGGCTTTCAGTTCTGAATCAAACAACATCGCCTGGTTGTTGTAAGACTTCTCATCCTGAAGTCCCCATAGGGTTACGGAAGAGATCTGATCTTTATGTTTTTGATACAGATCCATTAATTCCTTGTAGCGATAAGCCTGTTGTACAGCAACTTCAACGGGCATCTCTTCACCAAACGGGATTCCGCTATCCACATCCAGTTCCGTGATCTGAATATCCAGTCCAAGTCCAGCGAACAGGTTGATGGTTTTCTCAATTTCTTCTACGGGCGGGGAAGCCAGATTATAGTGGGACTGCAAGCCCACACCATCGATCAGTCCCTTTTCTTTCAGTCGTTTGACCAACTGATACATATGCTCTCTTTTCTCAGGGACTTCTGTGAAGTATTCGTTATAATATAGTTTGGCATCCGGATCGGCTGCACGAGCGAATTCATAGGTTTTTTCTATATAATCCGGTCCGATGAGTTCATAAAAAGGGCTTTTACGTAAACCACTGGCATCACCATTACTATCGGCAATCGCCTCATTTACCACATCCCAGGCATCAATTTTCCCTTTATATCGGGTCATGACGGTTTCAACGTAATCCTTAATCCGGGCAAGTAATAACTCCCGGCTTGCAGGCTTGCCCTGAGCATCTTTCAGCATCCATTCTGCAGCATCAATATGCCACAGCAGCGCATGACCGCGTACACCCATATGATGTTCCTCGGCGAACTTCACATATTGATCGGCAGCCTCGAATTCATATACTCCTTCGGAGGGCGACATGTATCTCGGTTTCATTTCATAGGTTGCAGTCAGGCTGTTAAAGTGTTTCGACAGCAGTTGTCCATATGCGCCATCCAGCTGCCAGCGATATGCCGCTGCACCAATGGGAAAATCGTCTTTATACAAATCTTGCAGAGATAAAATATCTTCTTCAATCTTCGGTTGCTCGGATTGAACAAAGGATACATCATCCACATAGAACGATAACGTATCTACGCTATCCTCAGAGATGTAAGGCGTTTCAATGAATAGTTTCAGCTCAGCAGGGTCATCGCTGTACTGGAATGTTCCAGTGACCTTATGCCAAGTATTCCATTGCGCTTTAGCGATCTCCACGCTGCCGATCGAATTCCAGCTTTCGGCATTCGTTTTTTTATACGCGGTGAACTGCAACGTTTGATCGGTAGCTGGCTCTTGTGTAAGCTTGACATATGCTGTAATTACATATAATTGATTACGCTGAAGCAGCTCTTTCATTGAGAACATGGGTCCATGATAGGAGCGTTCACGGTTGGCAACCAACATGCTTGACTTCCCTTCATGTGCTTCCTTTTCTGTTACTGTGAGGTTTTCCGTACCAATCCGTGCAGTCCATCCCTGAAGTGTACCATCTTCAAAATTGGTACTGAACTGTCCTGCTTCTGTACCTGTGACTTCATTGGCTGCGTGTGAAACATTTGCAAATGGAAGGGTGGTTAGAACGAGCAGTAAAACTAAAAAACCAATATTCCATTGACGTAATTGTTTCATGTGATCCTCCTTTTCATTTCTTTTCCAATTTCTGAATGATTTTACATCCAGATAAATGGATTATATTCGTTTTGGTTAGCGCTTACATATAACAAATATCTAATAAAGATAACAAAATTTTATCATCTGCTATGTAGAGCGTAATAAACTATTCTGCATCAGAATGCGAAGAACCGTTGCTTCGCTTCATTCTCCGCAAACCATGTGATCGTTTTATGCCCAAATACCTTATCACGTTTCAGATACCCTGATTTAATGTCCATATCTGCCTTGCCTGGAACAAAATCATAAAAGATGGTTGGCCAAGTCTCTGTATTATTCTCACTTTTTGCTGTATACACCGATTCAACAAGATGTATAACTTTTGGAACATTCAACCCTTGTCTAACATCGTTATCACTTAAAAATCGCATCGAAGATCCCTCCTCCAGCATCAAAAAAAGCATTGAATCTCATCCCTCCTATATACATAGGCCCTAATGGGAATTGAGACTCAATGCTTTAATCGTTTTTACCCGAGGATAAAAACAAGCATGATATAAAATTTGTACTTTATTTTAGCTGAATTTGTTTTGGAATACAACAGTAAATCTCCCTTTTGATCCATTAGTTTTCTACATCATACAAGGCTCACGCTGGATTAATCCAATGAAGAGCCTTTTGGGTTTTGCACGAGGTTAGCCAGCTTGGTTGTGAATTCTTCGACCATGTTAGAAAGCGGTTCATCTGTTCGTGTGATTCTTCCTAAGATGGCTTTCTCAGAGCTGAATTGTTGCAAAGGAACTGTTACTAATTGTTCACGATAGGTGGAAGACAACGCATTTAATATAAAATCTGGAGCAATCGTTATAGCATTGCCGTAAACAATCATTTGGCACAATGCATCCATATTATTCGTGATCAAGGCGATACGGTTGGTAAGATTAGCGGACATTAATGTGAGAGCGATATTTTCAATATGTTCATCTTTGTATAGGACAAATACTTCGTTGTGCAAGTCTTCAGGCGAGATTGTTTTGAAAAAGCGTAATGACGAACGGTTGTTCATGATCAACACTGCGTTGCCTTCAACGATAGGAACCCATTCGAACAAGTTGTCGCGTTGGCTTTTATTATATGAGAGTAATCCCATGTGCGCATAACCCTCTTGAACATGTTTCATCACCGTTAGTGTATCTCCTTCGATCATCTGAACTTTGAGTGTTGGATATGTATTCATCAGTTCCAACATGGTCTGCACCACTTGAGGAACAAAACCAGGAATGGTGGAGATCGTGATGTACTCTAAGGATTCGTCCTTGAAACTGAGCAATGCACTCTGCATGTGTTCAATATTTTTGAGGATGGTTGACGCATGCTGTAGAATTAATTCCCCTTCTGCTGTAGGTGCAACTCCCTTTTGGGTACGGTAAAAAATAACGGTATCCATCTCTTCTTCCAATTGTTTAATGGACTGACTGATCGTTGGCACGGTAAGATGATGCACGCTCGCCGCCTTCGTGAATGAACCCCACTGTGCAGCAGATAATAAATATTGCAACTGTGAAATATTCATTTCATCCCTCTTATCCTTAAAATAATATTTATGATACTAAATTATATTTAAATATATTTTATCATTGTATTCAAGTATTCTTTATATAGGAGGTCGATATGATGCGGAGTATACGAAGTTTCTTAGTCGAATTGTTGCTGAGAATGACCAAAAAGAAGCTTGATGTGAATGAGTTTATGGAGGAACGCGGAAAGAGTAACAGCATGCCCTATGAAATACCTGCCAAACTTAAGCAGAAGTATAATATTACCAAAGAAGACAGTCTCCCGGTAGACACGTATATATTGAAATCCAAATCTCGTTCGGGCGAACGAGTTGTTCTGTATTTGCCTGGTGGAGGATATGTTGAACAACCACTAACATGGCACTGGCATTTTTTACACAACTTAACGGAGCAACTACATTGCACGGTGTATGCGCCAATCTACCCGAAAGCACCGAATTATCAGTACATGGATGCCATTGAGAGTGTTCTTAGGGTATATGAGCATGTATTAAAAATAACTGAACCGGAAAACATCGTCATAATGGGCGATTCTGCTGGCGGTGGTCTTTCCTTGGCTTTTGCGCAATATTTATTAGAACAAGGATTGCCACAGCCCAAGGACATTATTCTGCTGTCTCCATGGCTTGATATTACATTAAGCAACCCTGAAGTAATCGCCATGATCGATAAAGAGCCGATGTTGAACTGGAACATGCTGGTTGAGTCTGGGAAAAGGTATGCAGGCGAAACCCCACGCTCACACTACTTGCTCAGTCCGATTCATGGGGAAATTAAAAATTTGGGTAAAATTTCACTGTTTATAGGAACACATGAATTATTCCTTCCGGATGCCCGAAAATTTAAAGAAAAAGCTATCCGGCAATCGGTTGATATCAACTATTTCGAGTATCCCAAAATGAATCATGTCTTCCCCGTTTTTCCTATACCCGAAGCCAAAAAGGCACTGAAACAGATTGTGGATATTATCAGAAGTGTAGATAAGTAGGAGCGATCGCGTTAGAAGTGAAGTGTAGATATCAAAAAATCAGCGCAAGAAAAGAGCAAGCCATCTTTTGGATGACTTGCTCTTTTTCTTCATTGTAGGTACCCTCATCAGGACATTGCCGAAGAGGAGTCTTCAAGTTATTAGTACTGGTTCGATTGTCCGCCATCAATAGGAATGACAGCACCATTAATAAATTCAGATTCGCCAGATAGCAGGAAGGCAACAAGACGGCCTACTTCTTCAGGTTTACCAAAGCGTCTTTTAGGGTTTACGCTAACAAATTCTTTGCCAGCTTCTTCCCATCCTTCTTCGCCACCAATTTGTTTAAGGGAACCGACGACCATTGCAGTCATAATCGCCCCTGGAGCGATAGCATTGATGCTCAGGTTATATTGTCCGTACTCGATTGCTGCGTTTTTCGTCATACCCGATACAGCGTGTTTGCTTGCGACATACGCCGCCTGATTCAGAACTCCGCGAATTCCGCCAACCGATGCGACATTGACAATCGAACCGGATTGTTGCTCTTTCATCACTGGAAGAACGTATTTCATGCCATAAAAGACACCTTTAAGGTTAATGTCAATGACTTTGTCAAACACTTTGCTGTTATATTCAGCTGTAGGGGCCTGAGTACCTTCGATCCCCGCATTGTTGTAGAAACCATCGATGCGGCCGAACTTCTGAACCGTATCATCGACATATTTTTGAACAGCTTGCTCATCAGATACATCAGCAGTAAGCAGAAGAACTTCTGTCTCAGGTGCAACTTCGAGAATCAATTTCTTAGTCTCTTCAAGTGCAGGTTGATTAAGGTCAACGAGAGAAAGCTTGGCACCATCTTTTGCGATTTCAAGTGCCGCTGCTTGTCCAAGACCTGAGCCTGCCCCAGTAATTAAAACAACCTTTGATCCAAACCGTTTACTCATGATCAATACTCCTTTATTAGTAAATTAACGAAACGTTTTATAACCTTATATTCACCCAAGTAAGCAAAAATAAACACTATGTGGTACCTTATAGCTTATCTTGGCTAGTGATCTGATTAGAGTTGCTTGAATAAAAATTGTTTAGTACCTTGCTTCGTTGACAAAAAGAATTGCAATTGTTAGCATAACCTGAGGTTACAGAGACAGGAGGTTATCCCTATTCAACCCCGAGAACGCCAAGAGAATGAGCGTAGCGAGCTGCGAGAAAAACGTCGTTTAAGCATCATTGAGGCTGCCATTTCTATTTTCACACAGCAAGGATTCGAAAAGGCCACCATGCAGGAAATTGCCAAGGCTGCGAGCCTTGGCGTAGCTACTGTATTCCGCTATTTTCCCAAGAAAGAACATTTGATTGTTGCCGTTGCTTCATATATTGTTCAATCCGAAGTGATTATCTTTGAAAAGATTGTGCATGGAGAAGGAACCTGTTACGAGAAATTAAACGAAATATTCGATGCCCTGATCTTCTTTCAGCAAGCAGAGCATCAACAAAACTCCAAGTTGATTGAAGCCTTTGAATGTTACGTGGCCCTTTCCAAAGAGCCTGTAGAGCATATGGAATTGTATCAAACCGAATATAACAAAATCATTGGACTTTTTACCGAATTGGCAGCGTTGGGAGAACAGGATCATTCTGTCCGTGCCGGTTCAAATTCCGTCAACATTCTACTTACAATGATGAATGTATTCGGAACATTTTCCAAGAAAATGTCCATGCTAGAAGGTATCGATGCATTCAACACTCGTGTAGACCCATCCGAGCAATTCAACTTACTTAAATCTCTTTTTCTAGAGTCTTTGAAACCATGACTTCAATTCATATGAACGCTGCAAACTGATTCATAACATCCAACGGAGAAGGCGCTGCAGTTTTGGGCAGCCCTCATCCTCTACTTTTTACTTCTCGTACGTTTTTCTCCTTAATAGTTTGATCAAAACCACTGGTAGCTTGATGATTTTTTCTCATAACCGATTCGCCTTCTACATCGATGTTAGGCAACAAGCGATCAAGCCATGCAGGGATATACCAGGCACTTTTTCCAAGAAGGGTCATTATAGCCGGCACAAGTGTCATACGCACGATGAAAGCATCCACGAGTATGCCAAATGCCAGGGCTAATCCCATGGATTTGATAATGGTATCTTCGGCAAAAATAAAGCTGGCAAACACGGCAATCATAATCAAGCCAGCAGCAGTAACGACGGGCCCACTATGGTTTATCCCGCTTTTTACCGATTGTCGTGCATCTCCAGTATGAGTGAAGTCTTCACGCATCCGGCTGACAAGGAACACCTCGTAGTCCATGGCAAGTCCAAACAGAATTCCAGTGACGAGAATGGGAAGGAAACTAAGCACCGGCCCAGGCTCAGGGATACCAAACATATTGGCCAGATAACCATCTTGAATGACCCAGACAATAAAGCCGAGTGTTGAACCCAATGTAAACAGAAAACCAAGTACAGCCTTGATCGGTACAAGCAAAGATCGGAAAACGAGCATAAGCAGTACAAAAGCAAGACCAACAATCAATAAAGCGAACTTAGGTAATGCCTGTTGCAATTTCTCGGAAATATCAATGTTAACCGCAGTTCCACCCGTAACCATAATCTCGACCTGTTTATTGTTTTGTTGTTCGGCTTTTTCACGTATAGTCTCCACAAGTTCAGTCGTTCGAATATCGTGCGGGCCTGTCTTGGGTAACACTGTAATGATGGCTGCATTTCCCGATGGACTCGGTATTGCGGGTGTTGCACTAGAGACATTCGGCAGATCGTTGATGTAAGCTGTCGCTTGAGCGATTGCTGCTTGAGGATCGTCACTATGATTAGCTTTGGCCACAATCACGAGTGGGCCATTGAACCCTTCACCGAATCCCTCAGCCATGAGATCATATCCACGACGCTCTGTCGTTTCAGTCGATTTCAGGCCATTGTCGGGCAAGCCAAGTTGCATATGCAGAAAAGGCAAGGTACACATCGTTAAGACGGCAATACATAGAATGGCAGTAAGCCAAGGCTTTCTTGTGACAACTCGACTCCATGCGTTTTCGCTTGTTTTCTCTTTTTTGCTCCCGGACCATTTTCTCAGCCAACGATTTTCGCGGGACGGACTGATGCGGTCTCCTGCTGCAGCCAATATGGCAGGTACGAGAATGATCGCAATGAGGACAGCTACAAATACGCTAATAGCAGCCGCAAGTCCCATCATCGTAATGAAGGGAATTTGTACGACGGATAACCCCACTAGCGCGATAATTACAGTCAGTCCTGCAAATACAACCGAGCCTCCTGCTGTTGCGTTAGCCTGAGCGATGGCTGTTTCTCTGTCATATCCTTCTGCCAACTGCTGACGGTACCGTGACATGATAAATAGTGCATAATCAATACCGACTGCTAAAGCAAGCATGACTGCTAACGTAATGGAGAATGATGACATCGATACGAAATTAGAACCAATAATTACAGTCATTAGACCAATTCCGAGTCCTATGACCGCTGTAAGTATGGGTAGTCCTGCTGCTAGAAACGAAGTAAACGTAAATGCTAGAATCATGAAGGCAATTAGGATACCAATGACTTCAGATATGCCCCCAACCTCTATTTCAGAAAAGGCAACACTGCCTCCAATCTCTGTTTGAATCCCTTCCTTACCGAGCCACTCTGCAATGTTCAACACATGCTCTTTCGAGTGCTCATCCACTTCACTGGCGGGTTTAGAATACGTAATGTCCGCATAACCAATCTTTTTATCCGCACTTAGAGTCATTGACTCAAATGGGCTAGCTACAGATTTGACTGATAAATCCGTCTTTACATCTTTCAAGGCTTGCCGAATGTAATTTTTGTTTGCCTCCGAAGTCAATGAATCATTTTTCGCTTTGAAAATGAGCCTGATCTGACCACCGTCATCTGATGATGGAAATTCTGAGTTTAGTACTTTCGCTGCCTGATCCGACTTCGTTCCTGGTATAGTCATTTCACCCGTAAACGAAGTACCCATACCAAGTCCTAAAGATGCAAGCACAATAAGAAGTGTTAGTCCCATCGTAATGACCATTTTCCGTTTTCTCGTTGACCAAACCCCGAGACGATATAACCATTTTGCCATAACTTATTTCTTCCCCTTTCACTTCCACAAAAATCCTAGAGCTATCTAAGGAAATGCTCTGTACCCTCATGTTAACGAAATAAAACCAAAAAAAAATCGTACGAAAGGGCAAGCCTTTCATGTACGATGGGGCATAGAAGGGATAGGTCATAACGGGCATACCATTTTTTATCTTTGATTACGAAAGGGTGCCTTACAGTTAAAGGTTTACAAGTGTAAGATCCCCTTCTCGACAGCTACTGCAACAGCTTCTGATCGCGAATTCACTCCAAGTTTGTTGTAAATGTTGGTGAGGTATGCTTTTACTGTTCTCTCGGCAATACCCATATCAAAAGCAATATCTCTGCTGCGTAAACCACGAGCCACCGCTTGTAAAACGAGTAACTCTCTCTCACTAATCAGGGTTGACTCCTTGTCAATTAATAGTTGTGGCTGTGTTTTGGGTTCTTGAGCAGACTTCGTATGAAACGCAAAGACTCTTGACGTTATTTCAGGTTGAAGCAGTGTTTCTCCACGAATGGCAGAATCCAACGTTCGAAATAATTGTTCTCGACTCGTATCCTTGAGCAAGTACCCTTTGGCTCCAAGGGAAAGTCCCTCGATCATCAAGTCATCTTCGTTGTATGTCGTTAGAATAATGACAGGTATACGAATGTGTTGCTCGTTCATACGTTTCAAGGTATCCAAACCACTGAGTCCCCCGGGCATATTCAAATCCAGGAGAATGACATCAGGCTGTTTGTCTAACATAATTCGGATAGCTTCTTCTCCTTCCTCAGCCTCTCCTACAATTAGATAGTTTTCACTGGTCTCCAATATTAATTTAAGTCCTTCACGCACCACCCAATGATCATCGACGATGAGTATGTTATATTTCATTCAGATTTCTCCTTTTTCAAGTGGAACACGAAACAAAATAGTCGTTCCTTGTTTTCCGCTTTCAATCTCAATGTTGCCACCGATCAACCTGGCCCGTTCATTCATCCCGATCAAGCCATAGTGCCCGGATTGTTTTCCGATTCGGTCTACGCTAAAGCCCCTTCCGTTATCTCGTATAATAAGATGGAAATCTTCTTTCTCCATGGTCATGTGAATGGTTACGCTCGTTGCCTGAGCATGCCTGGCTATGTTCATTAGCGATTCACTTAAAATGTGCAATACGTGTTCCATTCCTACTTTGGATATGAAACTCGGAGCATTCCCGTCCAAAACGACTTTAATTCCGGTCGCCTGCTGGAAACGTAGCGTCTGTTCCTGAATTGCCTCTCCAAAGGTAATAGCCGGTGTGGCCTTGGTTCGAAGGTCATCAATGGCTTTGCGTGCATCAGCCAATGTTTGGCGTGCTTGTCCCATTGAACTGCGGATAATCTCGTGGGCGCGCGGAAAACTCCCTCGATTCATGTGCTCATCGACGGCCTCAAGCTGCATTATAATACCGGCGAGTCCTTGAGCCAATGTATCATGCAGATCTCTTGCCATACGTTGTCGCTCGCTTGTTAGCGTCAATTCCTCTACTTTTTGATGAGCCTTCTCCAGCTCATGCAGAAACGTTAATGTTCTAACACGGGCATTGACCTGACGATAGAAAAGCACCGCATAGGATACCACGACAACGATCATCATTAACAGTAATAGAATTAACAAGGCAACATCCGTACCAGATCGGGTAAACAGGGTTACCGTGCAGAATAATAAATATAATACAAACGCAACTAGCACGATTTTTGCCGTTTCATAATAAATGGCAAAGGTTTGTCCAATCAACACCGGAATTAAACCGATCAACACAGCAGGCATTCCATCTGGCATTAACATGGCACTGCCGTAAATTAACCCTGCTTGAAGAAGTATATAGAGCAATTTGGATCGTTGTATAATTTTGTTTACTTCCCAGTACAACATGGTATGAATTAACATTGCAGTTACAAAGAATATGCTGGGTACTAATATAGGGGCTGACATCGTTTGCAGGATCAAAGTAGCGATGGCAACAAGCCAAAGCCAGATGATTATGGGAATACGTGAAGACGCAATCGGGTCCGTTTCTTCATTTATTCCGGACGGATTTGCCTTCTTCCGTACTATTTTCATGGGATCACCTCTTGTATAAGTCATTATAGTCCAAATCACGACCAAAAAGATGTACGATCGTGCATGCCCTTTCGTACATCCCTTTTTGTAATGAAAATCGTCCACAAGTTAGACTTATGGACGATAACTTTGAAAAATTATGTGAAACTTGCCAAAAGGGTTCTCCCTCCGGACAGTTCCTATATTTATAGCATTTCAGAAGGTGAACTTGAACCAATGATTAGAGTGTGATGCCACCATCTGCGAGGATGATTGATCCGGTCATGTAACTGGAATAATCAGATGCAAGAAACGCAACGATCTGGGCGAGTTCTTCAGGCTCTGCATAACGCCCGATCCGCATATTCGGAAACTCTTCAGGCAAGTAACCGCTCTCCTGCAGCGATTGGGGAACCGCAGCCGTTAATGTTGTAGCTACCCCGCCTGGACAGATGGCATTGATACGAATACCTTTGCGTACATATTCAAGGGCTGCCGCTTTGGTCAAACCTGCAACGGCATGCTTGCTAGCGGTGTATGCAGCCAGACTGTGTTCAGCACGAATAGCCGTAGTGGACGCCGTATTAATGATATGCCCGTATCCCTGTTTATCCATAACCTGCAAGGCATATTTCATGCCTAAAAAGATCCCTTTCACATTCACATCCATGATCCGTGTAAATTCTTCCTCGGAGATATCCTGGAAACGTTGGAATTTCTGGAGTATGCCCGCGTTATTGAATGCCACGTCAATTTTTCCATAGGCTTCTACTGCTTTTTGAATATAGTTTTGAACATCGCTCTCTTTGGATACGTCAGCCTGTACAAAAGTAGCTTCGCCGCCATTTTCGCGAATCAGTGCTAACGTTTCTTCCCCTGTCTGCTCATTGAAATCAACGAGTACAAGCTTCGCTCCGCGAGATCCCATCATCACCGCGCTGGCTCTTCCGATTCCACTGCCAGCTCCCGTAACAACGATTACTTTACCTTCCAGAGAAATACCTTCTTTATTTCCTGTCGGTGCACCAATTTCTTGCTTCTGGACTGTTGTTCCAAACGCAATGGCTGCAAGTTCCTGCTTCAAAATCTGAAGAGTAGGCAAAGGAATATCTACCTGAGGCAATGCAGCTAGTTGATCCAAGGTAAAGTTAGTGGCCATCTTGAACGTTGGTTCCTTCACGAATTCCGGCAAATGCTTCTCCAGTACAGCAAACGATTCTGCGTTGTTCAACAATTCACCAATTCGGATATTCTCGTCATAACTCATTAGGTTCATCTCTCCAATATATTAGTATACGACCGGAAAAGCTTTGAGTCCCCGGATGATCATTCCTGGCCTCCACTCCAGCAGTTCCGCATCCGTATTTAACCGGATCTCCGGCAGCCGTTGAAGTAAAGCGTTGATCGCAATCTCGCCTTCAAGTCTCGCAAGTGGAGCGCCAAGACAATAATGAATTCCTTTACCAAAAGCAATGTGGTCATTGACTTTACGAGTAATGTCAAACGTATCAGGGTTTTCATATCGACTGGAATCCCGATTCGCTGAGGATAAAGCGATCAGCATCATGTCTCCTTGGCGAATTTGTATTCCTTGAAAATCAACATTTTCCGCAGCCCATCGAACATTGCTAATTTCTGCGGGCCCGTTAAATCGCAGCACTTCCTCAACGGCCGCTTGAATCAGATCCGGTTGATCCATAAGAAGTTGCTTTTGCTGGGGATGTTCCAGCAACGCCAACATGCCGTTCCCAACCAGATTCACTGTTGTTTCATGCCCTGCTATGATGAGTACGAACACAAGTGCATATAATTCCTGCTCTGTTAGTTTGTCACCTTCTTCCTCTATGCCGATGAGATCGCTGATGAGGTCCTGTTGAATATGATTGCGCCGCTGCGTGATCAGTTCTTGTAAGTAATTTACAAAAGCCTTCATCACTTCATCGCTCTCCTGGTTCATCTGCGGATTGCTGACACTCTCCATAATGGTATTGGACCAGGCTCTGAATTTGTCTTGGTCCTTCAGCGGAACACCTAACATTTCACAAATAACGATAATGGGCAGCGGGAAAGCATAGTCCTCGATCAAATCAAACTCCCGAGTGTTTCCGGCCTGAATCTTGTCCAGCAATTCATCGCTTATTTCCACAATTCGTCCCCGCAGCCTCTCAATCATGCGGGGAGTGAATGCCTTCTGAATCAAGCGCCGCAGTCGACGATGATCTTCTGGACCAACACTGATCAGATTCCGTGAAATAATCGCCTGATGCGGAGGAAGGGACTCCTCCGTTTCATCGTTCCTGTTATCGAGAACCCCGGTTACAAAGCGACTATCCTGCAAAATGTTGACGGCATCCTCATATCGGGTAACCATCCACGCAGCATGCCCACTTGGCAGTAATAATCGATGGACGGGCTCTTCGGCACGCAGCTTTTCGTAGACTGGGAAAGGCTGCTGAATGAAAGAATGATCCATGAAATCTACTTTGGACTTGGAACGACCTTGATTTTCATTGGTAAACATCACATCACCCCTTAAAATGATAGTATTAATATCACTACAATATAAAGACTATCATATTTAACAATTCACTTTCAAATAAGTTCATTTAATCCCAGTAATACGCGATAACTTGCATCTTCCTAAGGATTTAAGCGTTCTTCCAGTTCTTTTACAATTTGAGGATACTTCTCATCCAAATCGTACTTTCGCAAGCAGAGATACGTAAGAACGAATATCACCAAAGGAAGATATACCGTCAGAACCAGGATGCTGGTAATCGCTGAATCCGCCTGTGTTACTAACGCTCCATCGTAATTGCCCAAGGCAAGAATCCAGCCGATCATCGCGGCAGCCAGGCCCATACCAATTTTAACGCCAAAGCTGTTTGCGCTATTGACCATCCCAACTAATCGTTTACCTGTCTTCCATTCACCGTATTCCACGGTGTTGTTCACCAAAACCCCGCCTACAGCCATCATTGGAATGGTTGCCAGTGTCGCGATACCGCCAAGTACTATAGCTGCAATAAAGTTATATGGCATGAAGCAACGAATAAGTGATGAAACGATCCCAAGAATCATGCCTATCCGTGCAGTTCTGGTAAGTCCGAATTTCTTGATCATGGGTCCCACCATAACAAATCCCAAAAAAACCGGGACTAATCCAACTGCCCCCATGATTCCGATCAGGTTTTCATTCCCGAGAATATACTTGGTGTAATAGATTCCTGTTGAACCATTAAGCGTATACAGCATGTTGATCAATAACTGAGCAAACAGCATGATGACCCAGTATTTGTTCTGGAATAGGAGCTTGATGCTTTCCCAGAAGGGAATGTTATCGCTTTCAACAATACTTGCGCCAGCATTGTTTTCTTTGGAAGCTAAGAAGGTCAGGATTAAGGAAATGAAAGATACAATACCCAGAACAACCGCAACGATAATCCATGCTTTTTGATCCCCACCAAGCATATTGGTTAATGGAATTAATGCGATAGCGATAATCATTCCGATAATATATCCAAAGATGGTTCGGGTAAGGCCCATTTTACCGCGTTCTTCTACACTTCTGGTACGGATCGCCATCAAGCTTCCGAAAGGGATCGCAATTCCCGTATACACAATGGCTGAAGCAAACGCTACTGTAGCTAAAGCATAGAAGGTTTTTACCGTTGATGATGCCTCGGCGGGCACTGTGAACAGTAATATGATAGATGCCAGGGTGGGTAGAGCCATCCATAGAATCCAAGGTCTGGCCTTTCCGTATTTGGATTTTGTCGCATCAACGATTCTACCCATCAGCAAGTCTGCTATTGCATTGATAAATTTGGTGATGAGCATAATCGTACCCACTGTGGCAGCTGCAATCCCTACCTTATCTGTATAAAAATAAGTTAACATCCCAATCAGTCCGTTGATGGAGTTTAAGGCAACTTGCGCTGCTCCGTCGCCTAAGTAATGGTAAGGGCGCATTGTTTTCTGGATTCCTTGGGCATCAAGGCCCAATGCCCTGGACTTCTTACTTCCCTTTACAACTGGTGGATTAAGGATTTCCCGCTCTGCTTTCATTGCTGTTCCCCCTTATTTCATTCGCTTCATGGTACCGCTTTCAAACATTATTTTAGTCCTCCTCAAGGGTTTAATATGGTAACTTCATTATTTTTTTAGTAAATTCGTGTTGGTGCTTATCCTTTTTTTAAGTGCTATTCTTTCGTTCTTCCACAACGAATTTGTGTAATACAAAATGGCGCTGCTCGTTTCCTGCAGCGCCTTCTATATTCTATCCTTTCCCCTTTTCATCTAGGAGGCATTGAGCATTTGAATGACTCTTCTAAATAATTGTTCGGTCTCCTCAGGCGTATTGACCAGCATTTCGCTTACAGATAAATCATAAGCATATTGGATCATCGGGTGATCCAGCATACCGGGAGCTTGTTCGTTTAACATTCGAACTGCTGTGGGCTCTTCCACAATCTCTTTGAGTGTGGAATCCATTGTAAACCGTTCTCTTTCGAGGCTAGTTTGCGTCGAATATTCGAAGCAGTAAGATCCGGAACCAACCTCCACAGGCATAGCTTTCTCAGGCAGTACAATAATTGCGGTTGTATTTGCTGGTATCGTTACATTTACAATAATGTTACCCGCCCTGCATGACCAAGAGCTTTTTATTTCTCCGTAGACCGAATCAAAAGCAGCATCTACCGAACTGATTCCTCGGATGAATTGAGGTTTTATCAGAATCTTCTTATAACCTGCTTCAATTGGATTAATTCCCGCGAGTTTTCTATACATCCATTCACCAATAGATCCATAGGCGTAATGATTCAAGGAGTTCATACCTGATGAATCGAAATCACCATTAGGCAGAATGGAATTCCACCGTTCCCATATCGTGGTAGCCCCTTTTTTTACGGCGTACAACCAAGATGGGAAATCCTCTTTCAGAAACAAGGTACCAGCAAGGTCATGCAGGTCATTGTCCGATAAAGCATGACACAGATATGGAGTACCAACAAATCCTGTCGTGAGATGGTTTTTATGTTTTGCAATATTGCTCTCAAGCGTCTTGCGGATTCGCTTCTTGTACCTTTCCTCTGCAAGGTTGAAGTGTAGCGCTAACACGCAGGCCGTTTGAGTTTCGCTGACCAGTCTGCCAGTTGAAGAGATATATTCTGCATTGAAAGCCTGTTTGATCTGGCTATGCAATTCTTCGTAACGGACGGCATCTTCGGTTTTGTCCAGAAGCTTGGCTGTCTTTGCAATCAGTTCGGTCGAATACGCATAATAAGCGTTTGCTACCAGATAAACATCTGTAGCCCCTGTTCTTTCGTTACTAATCTCCTCTTTGTCTAACCCTAACCAGTCCCCATATTGATAACCAGTCTGCCATAGTCCATTGGCTCCACAACGTACAGTAATATAATCGATCCACCCCTTCATGCTGTCGTATTGTTCTCGCAGCAATCGAAGGTCACCATAGGTCTGATACATGACCCAAGGGACAATAACAGCGGCATCGCTCCAGGCAGCGGCCCCTTCCTGATTTCCAAGAATGTTAGGGACGACATGTGGAACCCCATATTCCTCCGTCTGTTCAGAGGCAAGGTCGCGCAGCCATTTCTTGAAGAAGGAAGCAACATTCATATTAAACGCAGCGGTCCCGGCAAATACTTGTGCATCTCCTGTCCACCCTAGACGCTCGTCTCTTTGAGGGCAGTCCGTCGGTATATCCAGAAAGTTACCTCTTTGGCTCCACTGAATGTTGCTTTGCAGCTGGTTCACCATGGCATTGGAGGTCACGAAACGGCCTGTTTCCTCCAGACTTGAATGCAGCACGCAAGCTGTGAATTGATCGAGCTGGATCTCATCTACCCCTTCAATGGCGATATACCGAAATCCATGGAAAGTGAAATGAGGGCGGAAAATTTGATCTTTACCGTTACAGATCAATCGATCAATCGATACTGCCTGCCTTAACGTATCCGGATAGAAATTTCCCTCCTTATCAAGAACCTCAGCATGCCGTATGGTTATCGTTTGACCTTTCCGCCCTTTGGTTCGAAGCTCTACAAACCCAGTAAGGATTTGCCCGAAATCAATGACACATTCTCCTTTAGGGGTTGTAATCAACTGAAGGGCAGGGAGCCTTTTTGTGATTTTGACAGATTCACTTTCCTGAGCAACAAGGCGATTTTTATCGAAAGAGGCCGTTTCCACATGGAAGGACTGACTTTCATGAAAACAAGAATCATAAGTCTCACCCATGTAAATTTCACTTGAACGGATGGGTCCGGTAGTCACTTGCCAGGTTTTGTCGGTTGCAATGATCTCTTTTGTTCCATCCGTATAGACAATGTGGATTTCCGCGAGTGCAGCAACTCTAACTCCGTAATGGTTGGGAGTACAAGTAAAACCAAATATGCCTTTATACCAGCCATTCCCCACCGTAATCTCTATTTTATTCTGGCTCTCCAGCATCCCGTCCAAACGGTAAGTCTGATACTGTAATCGCTCGTTGTAATTCGTCCATCCAGGTGCAAAGTAGTCTTCTCCTACTCTTGTCCCATTGATCGCAATTTCATAAACACCGAGGGAAGTGGTATAGATTCGGGCTTGCTGAATTTCCTTTTCGACAGAGAATTCTTTGTAGAAAACGGGTGGAGCACTTTCTTCGCTCGGGAATGGATGTGTAATCCACTCTGCCTGAAAGTTGCTGCCGTTCAGCAACCCGGTCTCAAAATGTCCTTCCATGACTGCGTGATTACCTTGGTTATCCCAAACTTCGACTTGAACCTGATACAAAGTCGAGGCCTGTAAACGAGGACCAGCATATTCCACTAAAACGGAGACGTCTTCATCCCTCTTTCCAGAATCCCAGATTTTCTGCAAATCTTGTGTGACACTTATTCGGTAAGCGGATTGCATTACGTCCTGTTCAGTAGAACCTAATTTCCATGAGAATCTTGGGTTTACTGTGTCGAGCCCAATCGGATTAAGCATGTATTCAATCCGGAAATCTTTTAATTCCATGAGATGACCACCCTTCAACATAGATCTCACACACCTAAATGTTAACGCTTACTAAAATATCATAAAGAATTTCCCTCATACAATATGGTAATATCATTGTAATTTTATAATTTTGATGTGATAAAATGATTGTAAAAAGGAGTCAAACACAAAATGGATCTAAAACGTCAATGTAAACTCATTGCAGAACTTTTTGATATGTCCATCTTCTTTGTAAGCTCCACCGGAGAGGTTCAATTCGAACTGATGGGTAATCAAATACTTAATCCGCTGTATAAAAATGATAAACAATTCTTTTTTTCAGTGTTGGGGTTTGATCCATCCGTGTGTAAAGAAGATCCTTCAATTGTAAGAACGATGTTTTTTGAGAACTACATTTTAATTCGTATTGGTAACGATCTGAACGATGAAGGAACCATCATTTTAGGACCTTCCCTTCCATTTAGCTTGAGTGAACATAAAATAAATGGGCTCATTAATGACACACATCTCTTTGCCAACCGGGAACAAGTATTTCATTATTATCAATCTGTTCCTGTGATACCTCATGAGAGGTTAATCAACATCACGATCTTGGTTAATCAAATGTTTAATCACGAATTGATCGAAGCTGAGGATGTAGTACAGGACTATTTACGCGGTATTCATATCAAGGAAAAAGAAATACAAGGTTCCATAAATTCTTCAAAAGGCTATGATGAGACGCTCCATCACAACCCGCTAAATGAAAAGAAATTGTTAACGATCGTTAAGGAAGGTAAATTGGATATGCTCAAACACTTTACACAACTTGGTCATGAAAATACAGGGGTCCTGTCCAAATCAAGTCATATCCGTTCTAAAAAGAATCTTGGCATCATCGGTATAGCACTTGCAGCCAGAGCAGCCATTGACGGGGGGCTTTATTCGGAGATTGCTTTTTCGGTAAGTGATATTTACATACAGCGCCTTGAGGATCTACGGACCGATAAAGAGATCGATCAATGCTGCTTGGAAGCATTTTTTTCGTTAACCGAGAAAGTCTCTCAGGTTAAAGAATCGCAGCATTCTAAAATCGTAACACTTTGCAAAAATTATATATATAACCACTGTTATTCCAAAATTACACACGAAGAAATTGCTGAACATGCTGGTATCAGTCCAAACTATCTGTCTGTACTATTTAAAAAAGAAGTTGGGGTTCCCGTGAATGAATACATTCAACAGATCAAAATTGAGGAAGCTAAACATATGATTCAATTTACGAGCACTCCACTTTCTGAGATCGGGTCTCTTTTGAGTTTTACGGATCAGAGTTATTTCACCAAAATCTTCAAAAAACACACAGGCAGAACCCCGAAGCAGTATCAACAAACACATCATATGATACAGGAATAAGCCCGACTATGACGGGCTTATTCTGATTATTCATGCATTCAACGGTTAACGGCGGATAAGATAGTCTGTAGTGTTTCCTCTGTGAACTGACCGCCGCTCATAAGTGCTGCATTGTGCAATGTGGTACCCATAACTAATTCCTGCATTCCCTCACCCAGTCCTGCTTCATTCCCGTCATATTGCCCCATCGCACCCATAATTTCAGCTCCAGCGGGATGTTGCAGTAACTCTCCGAACGTGGAATACCTGGTAATTGGTTTGGTAACAATAACGCTCGATTCTACCTCGATCGTTTCAACGAGTTCAATCTCTCGTGAAGATTTTCCGACCATAATGTCGAATTTACCTGTCTCCACATGCCAGTCTTTTAGCTTAACATCGTAGTAAGCAAAGGCTCTTTTATCCAGTTCAAAATGTACGGTGGTCACTTCACCAGGCTGAAGCGAAACTTTGGTATACCCCTTCAATTCCTGAAGTGGACGTGGCACCGTTGATTCTACATCATGTACATATAGCTGAACGGCCTCTTTGCCCGCTCTTTCACCCGTGTTTTTAATTTTTGCTGTAACCGTTACACTGCTGGTATCTTTGATCTGTTTATGACTAACCTGTAGATCACTATATTCAAATTGGGTGTAGCTCAAACCGAAGCCAAATGGAAACAAAGGCTCCACATCTCTTGTATCGTAATGACGGTAACCTGTAAAAATACCTTCTCGATATTCGGCAGTCTCGCCGTCTCCAGGGAAATTCAAGTACGACGGATTGTGGATCAGTTTTTTAGGGAATGTCTCAGCCAGTTTTCCGCTTGGATTTACGCTTCCAAAGAGAATATCAACGATTGCACCGCCCAAAGCCTGTCCTCCAAGGTATGCCTCCAATACAGATTTAACTTTATCCAGCCAAGGCATTTCAATGGGACCTCCGTTGCTTAATACAACAACAATATTCTCTTGAACCTCCGCGACTGCTTCAATTAAAGTTCTGTGACTTTCTGGCAATTGAAGGTGTTTCCGGTCGAAACCTTCAGACTCATAACGTTCAGGCAGCCCGGCAAATATCACTGCAACCCGTGCATTCTTTGCGGCAGCTACTGCTTCTTGAATGAGTTCTTCGTTTACAACATCTTCGTCTAATCTATAACCGGCGGCATACGAGATGCTTGCACTGTCAGTGGCTGTTTTAAGGATTTCTTCATAGATGTTATCCAGCTTCGTCGGCATAATGTGTGAACTACCACCGCCCTGGTAGCGTGGTTGTTGCGCAAATGCTCCGATAACCGCGATGGAATCTTCAGTTTTTAGAGGGAGAATGTTCTCTTCATTCTTAAGCAGGACCATACATTCACTTGCAATCTTTCTGGCCAACTGGTGCTGTGCCTCTACATCAACCGATACTGACTTCTGCTGGCTATCGATAGCTTTGAATACAAGTGACAACATTCTCTCAACAGACTGATCCAGCACCTCTTCGCTCAGCTCTCCCGATTGAACAGCCTCAATCATTTTCTTGCATCCAATTCCGTTGCTGGAAGGCATCTCAAGGTCCAGACCGGCAGCTAGTCCCTGATCCCGTTCATTGACAGCCCCCCAATCCGACACCACTACGCCTGCAAATCCCCATTCTTCCCGAAGAATCTCAGTCAATAACCGGCTGTTTTCGGAACAAAAATCACCATTTACTCTGTTATAAGCGGCCATGACGGTCCATGGCTCACCCTCTTTCACTGCATATTCAAAGCTAGCCAGGTAGATTTCCCTTAGAGTCCGTTCATCCACCACCGCATCGACAGACATACGCTTATATTCCTGGTTGTTTACAGCGAAATGTTTGATGGAAGTACCCACGCCTTGGCTTTGTACGCCTTGAATATAGCTGACTGCCAAAGTTCCCGATAAATAAGGATCTTCAGAAAAATATTCAAAATTTCGGCCGCATAGCGGAGAACGCTTAATATTTACACCAGGCCCCAAAACAATGGAAATATCCGCTGCCGCTGCTTCTTGTCCGATTGTTTTCCCCATCGTATGGGCAAGTTCACGATTCCACGATGAGGCAACTCCACTTCCGGATGGGAAGCAGGTAGCCGGTATACTTTTGTTTAAGCCTAAGTGGTCTGCGCTCCCCTCTTGTTTTCTAAGTCCGTGAGGGCCATCAGTCATCATAATAGAGGGAACCCCAAGGCGGTCGATGGATATGGTGTTCCAGAAATCTTTACCTGAGCAGAGTTCTGCTTTTTCTTCCAATGTCATTTGACTGATCATTTCTTTCAAATTAGGATTCATTCGCTCTCCTCCGTTGGTAAACGTTAATAATGTAATCGGTTACTTCATAAGAGTAGAGCAAATGACCCTGAATATATGGTAAGATGCTTTCCTTTTTGGAAAAATAATATGTTATTTATAATACAGACTTAAAGAAATGTCCTCGACTTGTTCACCCTTCCACCCTCCATGTTTATAATCCAACCATCCAACAACGTCTCATGCATTTATAGAGTGCCAGTCTCAACTTGTCAGGAATTCTTTTTATATGAATTTCAATGTATACAAACTTCATAAATTCCTTCGTTTTTATACGACTCCTTCTTCATTTGCGTCCTGTAGTATGACTTACATCGGGATAACGAAGGAGCAGAACGAATGAAGAAAACGATGATGTTAAGCTTACTCATAGTTATTACAGCAGGAATGATCTGGTGCAACTGGGGGCTTGTTAGGACAGGTCAGAATCAGCCGGACTCTATACCTGGTGCCAGCGGCTGGCAGGAAAACAGGCTTATTGCACATGCATTCGGTGGAGTTGAAGGTGCTAGCTACACCAATTCGTATGAGGCATTTATAACCAATTACAATCGAGGGTACCGTTTGTTCGAGGTTGATCTTGTGCAGACGACGGACGGTAAGCTTGTAGCCAGACATGATTGGTCGCAGAAGCTACAGCCGGACTTGGCCGCTCATCGCGGACGAAACGTAACCAAGCTTCAGTTTGCAAACTCGCTTATTATGGGAAGATTTCACCCTCTTACCCTGCCGGACATACTGCAGCTGATGCAGCAATATCCTGATTTTGACTTAATTGTGGACACGAAAGCAGGCAGCAAAGAGCAAATTCAGCAACAGTTTGCGCATCTAGTCAATGAGGTTCGACGTACGGATCCTGCACTGCTCAACCGGGTTATACCTGAAATCTTCAGCCCGGAAATGTATGACACGGTTATGGGAATCCACCCCTTTCCAAACAAAATATATTCACTTTACAAAACTGGCGCCTCCGCCGAAAGTATTGTAGAATTCGTAAGGGACAAACAACTGACAGCCGTTGCCATGCCTGCATACCGCGTGTATCTAAACCCCAATTTAGTTCCAGCACTGAATAAGTTTGGGGTAAAAAGTTATGTTCACACGGTCAACAGCAGACCGGTAATGCAGATTCTGTCCAGGTTTGGGGTACATGGGTTTTACACGGATCAGGAAGAATCACCAGAGGAGCTAATGCTTGCAGACGCTCCCCCCGGCCATCTTGAATTTTCGGGATACATGAGTTCCGGATTAGCAAGTATAAGAAATATCGTGATGAAGGTGAGAAATAATGGCTATCAATAACATTCTTGTTGTAGACGATGAACCGGAAATTCGAGAAGCGCTCGTTATTTATTTGAAAAGCGAAGATGTGGATGTATTCACTGCCTCTAACGGATTGGAGGCGCTGGAAATTCTTGAACAAGAAACCATTCATCTTATTATTATGGACAACATGATGCCGCAGCTCGATGGAATTAAAACGACATTTAAAATTCGTGAAAACAAAAATATACCGATCATTATGCTTTCTGCCAAGTCAGAAGATAGCGACAAGATTTTGGGACTCAACGTGGGCGCTGATGACTATATAACGAAGCCGTTCAATCCTCTAGAGCTGATTGCCAGAGTCAGATCTCAGCTGCGCCGGTTTACGAATCTAGGTTCCTTCCAGTCAAACGGGGATGAGCTCATACAAGTAAGAGGACTCGTGCTGAACAAAAGCTCGAAGACTGTTGAGATAGATGGTGAGGACGTTAGACTAACCCCGAAGGAATACAAAATTTTGGAGCTGCTGATGGAGAACAAAGGCAGAGTTTTCTCAATCGAAGAGATTTATGAGCGCGTGTGGAATGAACTGATCTTCACTTCAGAGAATACGGTTGCCGTACATGTGAGAAACATCCGGGAAAAAATTGAAATCAATCCTAAAGACCCAAAATATTTAAAGGTGGTATGGGGAATTGGATACAAAATTGAGAAAAAATAAAGCCGATCGGAAGGTTCCGATCGACCTTATTGTCATCATTGTCGCCGCGATCTTATGGATCCTCTTACTCATAAACTCGTATTCATATACGGGGTTGAGTATTGGCTATTCAACTTCAAGTTACATACAGGCGCTGCTTGCCTTAATTATTGTTTGCTTACTGACAAGCAGGCTGTTTCTTTATTTAAAGGCACCTCAAGCTAGACGTTCCTTCTGGCACGGCAGCCTGCTGATGGATTACTTTCATATTTGGAGAACCGGTCTTAGAGCCAGTTTGCAAAACCGGAGAATAACGTTTGGCATCATCATTGTGTTTCTGCTAACCCCGATAGCGGGCATTTGTATTTGGCAGGCAGCCACATATTACGGTGTATACGAACAGGACTTGCTCATACTTTATGTGTTACTGTATGTGCTGTTCCTGGTTCCGTATATCCTTTCCAAGCTTGGACGCTTCATCGCCATCATCAACGGGAGCAAAGAAATTGCCGAAGGCAATATTCAGAATACGATTCAGGTAACCGGCAAGGATGCCCTATCCAAGCTTGCTGGCTATATTAACAATATGAAAGCCGGGTATCAAAGCGCGCTGGAGAATCAAATGAAGAGCGAACGGTTAAAAACAGAGCTGATTACCAACGTATCACATGATTTGAAGACCCCGCTTACTTCTATTATCAACTATGTCGATTTGTTAAAAAAAGAAGATCTGTCTACGGAGACTACCCGAGCCTATATTGAAACCCTGGACCGGAAGGCGCTACGGTTGAAGCTGCTGATTGAAGACCTGTTCGAAATCTCAAAGATCGCCAGCGGTACAGTAGAGCTGGATATGGAGTACGTCGATGTCGCAACTTTGTTGACACAGGCGATTGCCGAGTCCAATACCAGTATGGGACAAACGTCGCCTGTGATTCGGGAGAAGATTGCAAAATTCCCCATCCATGCACATTTGGACGGCAATAAAATTTGGCGTGTATTCGAAAATTTAATTGGCAACGCGCAGAAATATTCACTTCCAGGAACCAGAATCTATATTTATTTGGACGAGTCCGATGATCACGTACAATTCAAAATTCAAAATACTGCTGCTTATGAGATTGATTTTGCTGCGGAAGAGTTGTTCGAACGTTTCAAAAGAGCAGATGAATCCCGCCAGACTGAAGGCTCCGGCCTAGGGCTGTCCATTGTGAAAAGCATCGTTGAGCTGCACGGCGGGGAGATCAAAATCGAAATTCATGGAGATCAATTCAACGTTATTTTGCATTTGCCCAAGCAGCGCATCATCTAAAAGGCCTAAAACTAAGTTAACCCTCAATGCTCCTTTTCAGGATGTATGAGGGTTAACTTTTCATTTTATTCAGGTATTAAAGGTGAATCATATCAATGACTCACCAACATGACTCACTAAATATTAGTCCAGAAGACTGTAGATCTGAATGCTCTCGACCTTGGCATCCTTGATATGAAATGACATCACATCCACATAATTGGATGGCTCGTAACGGAAGTCATCCTCCTCATCTGGAGCTCCATCACCAAGGAGTTTCCCCTCAGGGTAGGCGTTTTTGAGTGTATCCAGGCTGTCTCCTGCTTTAATGTTTCGCACTGTCGCGTACTTAGGATCTGTGATTTCGATATGAAAGATGGAGTCTTGTTTGCCCTCCGGTATACTGATGGTTTTAATCTCCAGACCAGGATACGTGTACACTTTTTCCGTAAAACCGATTAAGTTATCCATATTTGTTCCATCGTCAGCACTGTACGTATGAGATTTCAGGTTATCCGGTTTGCCCAGCATCTGTTCCATCTGATCTTCATTCGCTGTATCCGAAATCGCAATGGTGTGCTCATTATAGACAAAAGCAAGCTCCTTCAGCACCACATTGCCTTCCTTCTCCATTGAACCTTCTTTAATCGCTTCAGTACCCTTTTCTTCCGAATTTTCGGAAGCAGGCGCATTAGCATTTGTTGCACCTTTGCCTGTGTTCTGTTCATTTGCTGTGTTCTGTCCGGTTGCGGGAGATGTAGCTTCACTGGATTGACAGCCCGTTAATGCCCCCGTTAGTAAAGCACCTAGTACGATAAAACCTGCAGCTTTCTTTGTTAATTTCATCATGATCCCTCCATAAATGTGTGATTTGTTCTTATGAAGTGATTATAAATAAAAGATTTGTTAGTCTTATAACAGAAATGTACCAATCTTGTAACGCTACCTATTTAGGCTTGGGTTTCAGATGCAGGGCTAGGCTCGAGGCAAAACAATTGTAACGGTCGTCCCTTTTCCCAGTTGACTTTCGATGTCGATATATCCATTAAACCGCTCCACAATCTCTTTGCAAATGGAAAGTCCAAGACCCGAACCATTTGCTGTACTTGCATTTTTCGCTCGGTAAAAGCGTTCCTGCACTCGCTCAAGCTCATCACCCGCGATGCCTATGCCTTGATCACGTATCCGTATAACTACCTCGCTTGGCGTATGTTCCAACTTCAATTCGATCAGCGATGGACTGCCTGAATATTTGATAGCATTGTCCACAAGATTAGCGATCGCATGGGACATCAGCATTGGATTCACGTTGGCTTGCACTCTTGTCGTACCCTCATCTTCCGGTTCTTGCTCCGCCTGACTAACTCTGATCTCAATCCCTTTATCCTTAGCCTTGGCTCCCATATTCATTGCAACTTGCTGAATCAGTTCGTTCATTTCCGTCTTCCGGGCTTCCAAATCATTAGAACCAGCCTTATCGAATCGGGATAGTAATAACAGTTCATTAATCAAGCGGGTGAGCCGCTCCGATTCCTGCAACAGATGAGCATAGATTTTTTGCAGCTCCTTGTTCTCAGTCTCCCCTTCAACCAAGTATTGAGAGAAACCACGAATGGCTGCCAAGGGTGTTTTTAACTCGTGAGATACGTTGGAAACAAATTGTTTCTGGTACTGAATGTAATCATGAAGCTGTTGCCCCATGGAGTCTAGCCCATCGGCCAGCATGCCGAGCTCATCCTTCCGTTTTAGATGAACTCTCCGAAACTCCTGTCTAGAGAAACTTTGCGCAGCGCCAAGTAGTATCTTAATCGGCTTGGTTGTATTGCGTGCAATCCACAGACTGGATAACGTAATCAGCACAATAAATCCGCCTGCACCTGCAAACAGGATATAACGGATTTGATCCATGATGGCATAAAAGTAGGAAATGTCCTCCACGAACTCATACACATAAGCGTTTTCGTAGAATTGATCCTGAATGGGAGTCGCAAAATAAAGCAGATGATCTTCCGTGACGGTGTAGGCATAACTGCCGCTTAGTGCTTTCTCAATATTTTTGTCAAAAATAAGCGGTTTGCCATTATTAATGATGATGCCATCCACAGCCAGGCCCAGCAACTGCTTGGAGCTGTCATAGATACGTACTTCCTTGCCTGAAGCTTTCAGCTTCTCCAGCGCAAGTCTGACGATTTCCTCCGTCTGCGGCTCTCCTGAAGATGACCTATGCTGTGCCAACACCTCACGGAAGGACAACTCGGACAGATCTGCCTTTTCCATCATCTGTTTCTCAATGGTAACGAAGCTGTAGTAATCAATGGCTTTATTCACTGCAAATATGATGATGCCAAAAGACAGCACGGAGAAAAATAAATAATTCAGCAGTAACCGGGTTGCATACTTCAGGCCTCGCCACCTCCAAGTTGATAGCCAAATCCATAGATCGTCCTGACGTACTTCGGTTCGTCCGCGTTATCCTCCAACTTCTTCCGTAATCGCATGATGGTCATATCCACACTGCGACTGTCTCCCATAAAGTCATATCCCCACCCGATCTGCAGCAGTTCATCCCGGGTAAAGATTTTTTCTGGCCTTTTGAGTAACGTTTCCAGAATTTTAAACTCTTTGGCCGTCAAAGACACGGGTACACCGTTTTTCAGCACCCTTCGGCTTTCCAGATCAAATGTCAACTCTTCATGAATGATGCGTGTAGATGTCACCTCTGTTCCTTCACTTGATTCCTCCTTGCTCTCATTTCTTCTCAGGATCACCTTGATCCGGGCGAGCAATTCACGATTATCAAAGGGTTTGGTCATATAATCTTCCGCGCCAAGTTCTAGTCCAAGCACCTTGTCGATTACCTCATTTTTGGCAGAGAGCATGATCACAGGAATGGCACGCTTCCCGGTAATTTCCTTACACAAGTCATATCCGGAGCAGTCTGGCAGCATCAGGTCAAGTACCACTAAATTGGGTTGAAAAGAGTCGAGCAGCTGCAGGCCCGTTTTGCCGTCCTCTGCGGTCTGCACATCATAGTTTTCTCGCCTTAGCACCAGCTCAATTAAATCTCGAATTGCGATTTCATCATCAATGACTAGGATTTTCTTCAAATGTACAAGCACCCCTATCTAGCCTTGTTCTCCAGCTTCAATCATATATTAACCCATCTTAGCACAGACGCTTTAGATTCCTCCACCAACAGGAAGATGGGTATATTCCAACGAACCCAACATAACTTGTATTAAACCCGAAGAAAGGAGAACAATCCATGGATCTGCTCTGGGTACTCATTGTTGGTGGACTTATTGGCTGGTTAAGCGGTAACTTGATTGGGCGAGACGTACCGGGCGGTGTACTTGGGAACGTTATTGCGGGTTTTATCGGTTCCTGGTTAGGAACGGAATTGCTGGGACCAAGGGGACCGGTGATTGGCGGATTTCATATTATTCCAGCCATCGTTGGCTCCATTATTGCACTGCTCATCTTCTTCGCTCTCGCACGCGGCGGAGCCTTCCGAAGACGTTAACCAAGAGAGGCGGAGACCGATACCGTCGTTTATTAGATAAAAGGACCGAAAGCATTCATCATGGAAGATGAACACTTACGGTCCTTTTTTTGTGCTGAATTTATCCATTCTTTCAAGCCTGAAAAGGCATGGAAGATCAAACATTCAGCTGCTCCAAAAATATTGCATCCGTTTATAGCCTACATCCCATACTTTTTCGTTCCCTTCGATGGTAATCTTCAGTTCGCTTCCCGGTTCGAGAGGAATCTTGAATATCGACGGGAATAGTTCAGGATCACTCCGCTGATCTTCTCCAGAGCCGGTCATTATCTCGTTTCCATTGAGGGTAACACGAATTTTTCCGGAATAATCTGTTGGTTCAGGGATTCCGTAATAAAAAGAGAAAATCGTCTCTCCCTCAGACGTATATGTAAACGTTTTAGGATCTCCGCCTTCAGCGCCGTACATATTATAGAGAATCTTTACATTCTGATCGCTTATTTTGATGCTGTCCGGTTTGTCTCCAGATGATGAATTCCCCGAACTGTCCATCCATTCGTTGATTGCCACAAAAGGGCCTTCTACTTTAGTTGCTGCGTTATCTATCGCTCCGAATAATCCCCATACGACTAATAAAAGAACCATACCGGAAATAGCCGTTCTCGCCAGATTGTGCCATAGGTTCCGGGAACGGAAACCAAGTTTGTACGCCCCATAACCAATGGTTGCTCCTATCGTATTCTGAATGGCATCGTTTATATCGAAACTACCAAGTAAGGTAAGGGCCTGGATGGTTTCCAGCACAAGAATCACTATAACAAACAAGGTAATGAATCGGGCAAAGGTAATCCTGTACAACCATGGAATCAGTATACCAAAAGGGATAAAGGCGGCAATGTTACCAAAATCAACTAAAGTCATGAGACTGGGATGCAGGAGTTCAGATAGAGCCGGCAGTTTAAAAAAGCTATCTGGAGAGAAAAGAAAGGTATAGCCAGCCGTTGTCTCTGAAGCATCTCCTCTACCGAAGGCGAGGAACATAAAATAAAGAATAAACAATGTATAGAATATGGTTAAGGTTAAAATGATTTTACGTTGTTTGGTCATGGTTAACTCCTTTGCCAGATGCATGTGCTTATCTAGGCTTATTGCCCCGTCTATTTTACCACATATTATAATTAAGCTGCTTATAGTGTTATGGAACCTCTGATCCTTCATCATTTTCGGCAACTAAAGGATAGAAAAAAACAGCGGCATTTGTAGGACACAATATCCTGAAATGCCGCTGTATAGAGGAGTTAATGAACAATGAGGACTGGGCAACTTGATAACTGTGAAACCTTGTGGCTGACACTTCCAAGCATCATTTCTTTTATGCCTATTAGCCCATGGCTTCCGATAATAATAAGTTGCTGCTCGGTATCCCTTGCATAATTCAATAGTTCATGCCCAGGATCTCCCTTAAGATGAACAGTTTCCGGGTTAATTCCCGCAGACTTTAATTTAGATTTGGCTTGATGCAACTGTTCCAAACTCGCTTTCTCCATTTCGTTCAATATGTCTTCCAGAAAATTCTCTGGTAAAAACGTCATGCCGATCGGCACATAACTCTGGCTAACATGAACCAAGGTAACTTGAGCTTGTTTATTTTGTGCTATTTCAACGGTTGCATCAAGGAGTTTGTTCGTTATTTCGCCTTTATCAATGGCGACCAGAATTTTGTCAAACATAGTTATCATCCTTTCCGTGACATTTCGTAACTATTTTGACTACCCACAAAGCGGTTGTTTGCTGCTCCTATACCCACTAAAAAGAGTAAGATCGAAGCCCCTAGAAGAATGAAAAGTGGCAGGTTCCAGCTATTTGTTGCATCATGCAGATATCCTATAAGAGCTGGACCGAGTGCGGCAAGAAGATATCCGATCGATTGGGCCATACCAGATAGTTCCGCTGCTTGATGCGCATTTTCAGTGCGTAACCCGAAAAACATCATGGCCAAACTAAAGGCGAAGCCTCCACCAATTCCGAGTATGATGATCCACAACAGAATGATATTGGAACTGCCGTAAAGAAGTCCGAGCGTCCCGGTCAAAAGCAAAATGGTTGTGATGACGACTAACAAGCGTTGACTAGACATGCGCCCAGCAATCACAGGCACAATAAAGGTAAATGGAAGCATAGCTAACTGCATGATGGAGAGATACCAGCCTGATTGGTTGGATTCAATTCCTTGCTGCTTTAAAATTTCGGGCAACCATGCGATCAACACATAGAAAACCATGGACTGTATCCCCATAAAAATCGTTACTTGCCAGGCAAGCGGGGATCGCCAGACATTCACATCGTTGCTGGCCATCTGTTGACTCGTCTTGGCTGTTTGGTCCGTTTGATTTCTTAATTGGGGTAACCAACACAGGATTGATACAAAGCTTAGTATCCCCCATACCGCCAGTGCTCCCTGCCATTTTAGCCCTGCGGTTATGGCTAGCGGTACACTGATTCCCGAAGCGATTGCCCCAGATAAATTCATTGAAATAGAGTAAACTCCTGTCATGGATCCGATTTTATTTGGAAAATCCCGTTTGATTATACTCGGCAATAATACATTACATACGGCAATGGCGAATCCAAGAACTGCTGTCCCAATAAACAGATGAACTGCACCAGATAAAGATCGTATTACAATACCAACAGTCAGCAAGATTAAGGCAATCAAAATGATACGCTCAACCCCATACCTTCTCCCTAATTTGGGTACGAGAGGTGATAATAAAGCAAAGGCAAGCAAAGGTACCGTTGTGATCAGACCTGCTAATGTATTTGAAATATGAACGTCATCCCTTATAAAACCCACTAAAGGACCAACTGAGGTTAAGGGAGTACGTAAATTAGCTGCAATAACAATAATGCCGAGAATGATCAGCGCTACAGAGGATGGCACGAATTTATTATTTTGTTTATTCGGCATTCTTCATTTCTCCTTCCTGAATTCTTACGTCTTATTTTTGCTACTTGTTGGCTGGAAACTTTGCTATAACATCCGCGCGAATAATAAAAGTATATTATAATATACTTTATTAAACAATAATTATTTTATGATATACTAAAATCACCTAAAAAATGCAACTCCGAATTTCCGTCATGGAATTCGGAGTTGCATTTAATAAGTGAATTTTCGACTTTTAGAAACCATATTTTAAAGATATATGGAGCACTGTTTCGCTATTCGTATGATTGGTATACGCGTGAGGGTAATCTGCACGGAAACTGATCGTATCATATTGATTCAATGTGTGAATCTCTCCATTGACTTGTAACTGAATGGAACCAGTCATTACTGTCGCAATTTCAGTTGTGTTCACATGATGACCTTCAGGGTAATATGAGCTATTTGGCTGTAAATAAGCCCGACACATTTCAATATCATTGCTTTTAAAAACGGGTTCAATGATCCAATTTTTTTCATCATTAGAAAACCGCAGTCCCTCGCCTGCCCGATACAAACTAACAGGTTTCTCTGCTGTGAACAAAGCCAATAGCGGTAAAGATATTCCTTTTGATATTTTCCATATAATGGACAAAGTTGGATTTGTCTCACCACGTTCTATATTTCCCAGTGTAAGTTTGCTTACGCCTGTTAATTCTGATAAGTCGTCTAAGGTCATGTTTTTTTCTTTTCTGTACTTTTTCAATGCACCACCGATTTGTAATACAAATTGTTTTGATTCATCCATTTCATCCATTTGATATTCACCTCAACAAAAAACTATATAGCTAGTATATTGTTTATTTAGATTCTTTTCCATACGCTCCTAACGACGTTACTCAATAACGACCATCATACGTGTTATATTTGAAGAATCGTATAGGTTATGAAAGGTGGTTTAACAAATGAAGATTCTCATAGTTGGCTATTTTAGCGAGACCTCAAAATCAAATATTGTAAGGTGTTTTCCACAAGACTGGAACGTTGTAATTGTCCCGCCCGGAAACGAAATGCTGCATCATATTGAAGATTGCCATGTAATCATCCCTGAACATATTAAAGTGGATCACAGCCTGCTTTCTATCGCAAAAAAATTAAAATTGGTACAGACGGGTGCAGGATATGATAATGTGGATGTCCCTGCCTGTACACAGCTCGGCATTTGGGTGGCCAATGCTGCAGGAGTGAATGCACAGGCAGTGGCCGAGCACGTAATGGCACTGATATTGTCTTATTATAAAAACATACCGTTTCTGGATACTTTCATGAAAAACAAAATGGATGAACATCAATTGGACTATACAGGGAGTGAATTAAAAGGCAAAACGATGGGGATTATCGGTTTGGGCGCTATCGGAAAAAAAGTAGCTGCGTTTTGCAGGGTCTTTGATATGAATGTGCTGGCTTATGCGAGAAATGCCACTGCACAATCGAACGATTTGGTGAAAATGGTGGATTTCGATACTCTTATAAGCACATCGGACATAGTCAGTGTACATGTGCCCTTGAATCAACAAAACAAACAGCTGATCAACAAAGCGACATTCAAAAAAATGAAGAATACATCTCTTTTTATCAATACAGCCCGCGGCGGGATTGTCAACGAAAAGGACTTAATTGATGCATTAAAAAACGGGGATATTTCAGGTGCATGCCTTGATGTGTTTGAATCTGAACCACTTCCTATTGACAGTGATCTCCGGAATCTGGGTAATGTGATACTTACTCCCCATACAGCGGGAATGCCTGATGGTCGGAAATATCATAAAACAAGATATGATTTTTTTATAAAGAATATAAAACGTGTAGAAAATGGTGAAGAGCCTGAAAGCAAGCTCAATCAGTTACCTTGCACTCCCTCCACGGATAATCTAATGTAAGAATAAAGGTCTGGGTGTAATCTGCCCAGACCTTCTTCCTGTTCTGCTTTTGAATGCCTACATATCCTCAGCATATGTTTATGCTAATTTGGCAGCCCCACCAGTGTTTTATCGATAAGCGAAATCGCAATTCGTACGGATGAGGTTGATTTTCGTTTTAAACGCCACGGGGTGCATATGCGCAAAGAAAGACACTTACCCCTTCAGTGATGATACGTTTGGTTTGTTCCGCCTCCAATGTCCCTGTTTGTCCAGGTTGATTAAAGACCAATAAAAACGTTAATGCAGTGAAATGTTTGGTAGCCATTTCAGGATCGGGTACATCAAGCAATCCGTCTTGACCAAACGCTGTAAATCTCCTGATGAGCCTTTCTTCAGTTGCCTTATCCAACCTTTCCAAAAATGAGTCTGGCAGGTTGGCAGCTTCCACCATAACCAAACGGATCAAAGCCTTATAGTCGGATGAGCCGTTCGCAGAAGCTACTATTTGCTCGCAAAACAAGATGAGTGCCTGTTTCAGATCTGTGAATTCCGAGAGGTGGTCTGAAATCCCTTGCTCGATCATGTCAAGAACCGCAGAGCTGGAGTCTTCCACAACGGTAAGCAGCAGGTTTTGTTTGTCACCATAATAATCGTAAACGGTCCGTTTGGAAACACCTGCTTTTGCTGCGATCGCATCGACACTGGAACGCTCAAAACCATCTGAAAGAAATAGATCTCTTGCTGCTGTAATAATTTTAGCTCGTTTGTCAGAAGAGCCCTTTCGGATTTTCTTGTTTTCCGTATGTTCCATTCCTCTATTCCCCCTATATGTATGCTATCAGAAAACGCTTAGAGTGAAAGCTTTGTTTACAAACTACACTGCACGGTGTAGTATAACATTTGTAACCTATCAAAACAATGATCAAGGAGGATTCAACCATGAATACCATGCGGTCTTTTGTTGATGTTCTTATTGTCGGGGCCGGTCCCACTGGGCTTACACTTGCCTGCGATCTTGCCCGTCGAAACGTCGCCCATCGTATTATTGAACGAAGCACCTTATACAACGTTGCTTCTCGTGCTAAAGCAATCCAGCCTCGCTCGCTTGAAGTGGTCGATGACTTGGACGCCGTTCATCACATTGTTGGCACAGGTGTCGTAGATCTGCCTGTTCGTTATTATACCGCAGATGGCAGGAGTGTGGATAAGCCGTCTATTACCGTGGCAGCCAGCGTCGAACTTGAAACCCCCTATCGTGATCCGGTCTGGATTGCTCAATTTGATGTGGAAAAAGCATTGCGTGACCGATATGCAGAGCTTGGCGGGCAAGTTGAGTTGGGCATGGAAGCTGCAGGGCTTGTTCAGGATGTGGATGGTGTAACGTTAACCGTAAATTCCCCACAAGGGGAAGAGCACATTCGCGCTCGTTATGTCGTCGGCGCTGACGGGGGCAAAAGCAATATTCGCAAGTTTATTCAATTACCGCTGGTTGGAGAAACACACGATCATGAGCGATGGTATCTTGGCGATGTACGATTGGATGGATTAGATCGTGACCGTATCTATATTTGGACATCTTCAGAGGGGATGGTCGGAGTGACACCGCTGCCGAAATCCGATATTTGGCAACTGCAGGCTACCATTCCAGCAGACCACGAAGAACCAGAGCAGCCGTCGCTAGAGATATATCAAGCCATGTTTGACCGGCGCGCCGGGGCTGGACGTGTTCGACTCACAGATGCTTCCTGGCTGTCCATCTATCGGGTCAACGTTCGAATGGTAGAACGTTATCGTAAAGACCGCGTTTTCCTTGCTGGCGATGCTGCCCATGTTCATTCACCGGCAGGTGGTCAAGGTATGAATACCGGCATACAGGACGCGTACAACCTAGGCTGGAAGCTCGCTGCTGTCATTCGCGGAGCGGATACCTCCTTACTCGACACGTACGATGAAGAGCGCCGTCCTGTGGCTCAAGCCGTTCTTGAGGACAGCACGAAGAAGATGGGAGTGGTTGTTGCAACGGTGACAGAAAGCGGAGAGTTGTCCCAATCTTTGAGCACCATATCCGACGATCTGACGAGTGGACTTCTCATTTCCTATCGGTCAAGTTCTCTTACCCGTCCGTATACTCTACCCCATGCTGCCTCTCCCTTTCCTGGGGATCGCGCTCCTAATGCTACGGGCCTGCAAGGCACCGGATTTGCAGGAAGTATATTTGACCTATTGCGCGGTCCACACTGGACGCTTTTGGCTTTTGCAAACTGCGTTGATTGTATTGTTCCTTCCTTAAATAACTTCAT
>Ga0209437_100396_pt1 | contig 41087 bp, 33 predicted proteins | sample AraplaL_Cvi_mTSA_FD_184266 | JGI IMG/M metagenome (GOLD analysis project Ga0209437, IMG submission 184266) | Arabidopsis root microbial communities from the University of North Carolina, USA - plate scrape CL_Cvi_mTSA (SPAdes) (version 2) | ecosystem: Host-associated > Plants > Roots > Endosphere...
TGGCTTCAACGAGGACCAGTTCCGCGTCAGCCTCGGCGCCGAGATCGCCCGGTCGTTCCAGCTCGAGAACGGTGCGAAGGTGACGCCGAAGCTCGGGGTGACCGGCGGCTTCTCCGGGCTCGACGGCTCTGGCGCCTTTGGTGCGGTCACTGCAGGGCTGACCATGCAAACCATGAACTTCTGGATGCTCGATGCCAGCATGCTCCTCAACATCGAGGGCGATGGACAGAAATCCGTCGGAGGAAAAATCGCCGCAGCCAAAAAGTTCTAACGCAACAGACGAAACAGCGCCTCCGCATGAAGCCGCGGAGGCGCGAAGACAACTTTTACCATCGAACCGCCTTGTCCGTTATGCTGGTCGCTGTAACACTCGGCCAACATTCAGGCTTGCCCGAACGCACCATTTGGCTGCCAGGTTCGCAAGCGAGCTTGGCCATAACTCAGCCGAAGCTTCGCATGCGACGACGATACGATACTCGACATCACCCCTCTGCTTCGATCAGAGCAAAGCAGAAAATCGCAAGCACTGCCAAACAAAGCTGGCGCCGAGCGCTCTCCGTGACCAATCGAGCACGATGAGCGTTTCTCCGCAAAGCGCAATATTGCCAGTCTTTCAATCAATGACGGCCACGATTAACCCACGAGCTTCGCGCAGCCTTACTCCGACACGGTTGCATCGCCGCGCACTCTTATCCCGAAGGCGAGTAGGCTCAGGAGCGCGAGCGTCCAAACACCCAAGGCACCGTAGAGCATCACCCAATCAAAGCCCGCGACAAGCGCCTTGTGTGCGATCTCGCTGGAGAGCTTCGCCGAGGGTTCGTCCAAGACGCTGAGATTGCCGGAGGCGATCCGCTCAGCCAGCCTGGGGAACAAGGCCGGATCGGCCGATACCGGGAGCACGGCCCGCAGGCTCGCAAGAATGCCGCTCATCAGGGCGAATCCCATCACCGCTATATTGACGGCAAGCGAGATCATTCGCGCGCTCATGTCGATGCCTGAAGCCATGCCGGCCCGGTCGCTCGAAACAGAGCCCGTCGTCGTGTTCGTGACGGGTGTGTTTGTCACTCCAAGCCCGATACCGGCGACGAGAGCACCAAGCAATGTCACCGGCAGGATCGCCTCACCTGCATCCGGAGCGAATTTCATGATCAAGAAGCCGACGCCGATCGTGAACAGACCGACGGGGATGACGAGCCCGGGACCGCGACGAAGCAGAAGTCGTTCGGCAAACGGCGGCACGATCAATGTCGGTAGCGTATAGGCCAGCAACGCAACGCCGGCGGCAAGCCCGTCCAGGCCAAGACCCGCTTCGAACCAGATAGGAATGTAGATCATGAAGGGCCAGAAGCTGAAGTTCATTCCCATCGATCCGAGGATCGCCCCAGAGAAGCGCCTGATCCTGAAGACCGAAAAGTCGAACATGGGATGGCTCTTGGACAACTCGATGGCCATGAAGGAAGCAAAGCTAACAACCGCGATAGCTGCAGCGCCGGCCGAGACAGGATTGATAAATCCGAGCCGCGAACCTTGCGTGATGAAAAATACCAGGCAGAAGACGGCAGCGGATAGCGAAACGATACCGGCAAGGTCGAGATGCTGGGCGTTGGGATCTCGGGTCTCGCGCACGCTGACGGCTGTCAGGAAGACCGTCAGGATCGTAATCAGAACATGCACGAGAAATACCCATTCCCAGCCCATAAGCGCAGTAATTCCACTTCCAATGGCCGGCCCGAAACCAAGGCCAAAACCGAAGACGATCCCCCACCAGCCAAAAGCCTTCGCGCGCTCGCGGGCATCGTCATATTGCTGAGACAAGACGGCGATCTGGGAGATGAGCATCGCGCCGCCGGTCGCCCCCTGTAACGCGCGGCCGGCGATGAGGATTGCAATGTTGGGCGCGATGCCGCAGACGAGCGAGCTGAGGCCGAAGGCAATCATGCTGGCGACGAAAAGCCGTTTACGGCCATAACGGTCTGCAAGTGTACCAGCCGCCATCAGCACGGTCGCGACGGCCAGCGTATAGGCGTTCATTGTCCATTGAAGCTGCTGGAAGTTGGCATGCAAGGTTCGCTCGAGCGTCGGCAATATTGCCGGGACGCTCGAGATTTCAAGGCCGAACATCATCGATGAAAGACAGATGGCAGCCAAGGCGAATCTTGTATTGCCGTGCCGGATATTGCTCATAATTTCGCCTCTCGACATAGGTTCCTTGTCGATAGGCGCCGGCACACCCTAGGGCGTCAGTGCCGATGCTCGTGCGATTTGCAAGATGAAGCGCCATCGACTTTCATAGCTGTATCTGCTGCCTGATCATGTTAGAATGCTATGGCTATCTATATCAGTGATAACAAATTTGGATTTATGAGATGTCGCTCGATGTCGATGCCGTGCAAGTCTTTGTAGCGATTGCCGATTTCCAAAGCTTCACGCGGGCGGCGGAGACCCTTGGCACCACGCAGGCCACAGTCAGCGTCAAGCTGAAACGCCTGGAGGAGCGCGTCGGTAGGAAGCTAATCGAACGCACGCCGCGCCATGTCCGTCTATCCGCGCACGGTGAAACATTCCTCCCTTCTGCTCGGGAGTTTCTGGCCGCCCATGAACGTGCCGTCGCCGGACTTTCCGTAACGCGCAGACGCTTTAAACTGGGGATTGCCAATCATGTCATGGGACCCGAAGTACCGACCTTGCTGGCACGCCTGAAAGCGGTTGATCCGGCATTGACCATAGAAGTGCGGCTGGACATCTCAAGGCCACTGCTGGAAGCTTTTGAAGAAGGTATGCTCGATGCCGTTATCGTTCGCAGTGACGACGACAGGCGCGGTGGGGAAATCCTCGGGCCAGAGCATTTTGGTTGGTTTGCTTCACGGGATTTCGAGCATCGAGCGGGCGAACCCCTGCCCCTGGCGGCCCTGTCTCCGACCTGCGCCGTGCGCGACATGGCAATCCGGCTGCTTGATCGATCTTCGATCCCATGGACGGAAGTCTTCGTCGGCGGGACAACTGCGATCGCTGCTGCCCTATCGGCCGGGCTTGCGGTTTCGCCGTTTCCACGCCGCCTTGCCCCAAGCGATGTCGTAGATGTCGGCGATGCGCTCGGCCTGCCACCGCTACCGTCCCTGTCCGTCGTGCTGCACTCTTCGCTGTCTGACCCCAAATCCAAGGACAGTCTTCGTGCTATCACCGCCGCCTTCCGAGAACATCGCATACCGAGCAACCGCCTTGCCGTAGTCACCAGCCGAGCCGTTCGATAAGCTCCTTGCGATTCTGGCGCGAGACGGGCCACCGTTCCTCGACATTGCGAAGACGCAGCTCCCAATGAAACCCGGCGCCGGCATGCTTGTCGAGACCGAGGATGTGAATGAGGTGGACGATGGCAGTGCGATGGATCGTCAAAAACGTCCCCATCGGCAAAAGCGCGCGCCAGACATGCAACGGCCGGCGATCGATGACAATGGAACCATCATCAAGCCAAAGCCGCGTTTCATTTCCGTTCGAGCGGATTGCGACGATCGTCTGGAGTGGCACTCCCCTCATTCTGCCGCCGCCGCTGGAGAGGTATAGCAGAGGCGCATGCGGCGACTTGCGTGGTCCTTCTCCTGCGCCAAAAGATCCACCATAGCGTGCTTCGGCGATCAGGCGCCCGCACAGATCGAGGAGCTTGGCGTCGTCATCGGACCACGTACGCCTGTCCCGGACAGTATCATATCCAATGCAGGCGCGCAGTTGCCCGCCATAGAGGATGGGCACGCTGAGCACGCTCTTGTCGCCTTGGCGCAGCATCTCCCGACGCAAGGACCGCGCGGCATCGGGCAACGTCGCCACCTCGTCGATCATCACGGCCTTGCCGGCCAGCAGTTGGCGATGCAACCAGGCGATCATCGTAACCGGCGCATCCTGAAGGTCTTCGACATGCGAACTGACCCCACGCGCGCACCATTCGTGCGTATTGCGAAAGCGGGTATGCTCGTCATCATATTCGAACATCCAGCAGCGATCGGCGTGTGACGATAGGCCAAGATGGGCGACGATATCGCCAATCGCCGCCTCGATCGGTTGACCAAGAACACTCAGGGCCGCGGAGACCAGGCTGTCAACCAGAGCCGGATGGCCGATCTCGGCAATGGGTCGGCTTCTCCATCCTTTTCCGGCGTTCACGTACGAACCGACCGGTTCGAGCAGATCCTTGGATGCCTGGCAGGGCGGCTCGTCTTGAGGCTCCGCAACGATGGCATTTCACTGTCATGGCACATTTTGTGTTCGTTCATCCGCTTGGCATGTCGATTGATCACAGCCATATTGACCGAGTCGCACGCCCCTGCAAACGCTGATTGCGGCGCGAATGATTCATCCCTCGCGCGAACTTACGAGAAGACTTCCGTTTTGCAAGGCACGCAAAACGCATCACGGGGCGCTACGGAATGGATCAGGGCGGGATCGCTTGCACATCGAACTTCAGCCGTTGTCACCAAGCGATGCGATCACCATCTGGCAGTGCCGAGGCGACCGAAAGGCACGAAGACCAGTCCGATGATCGGGTACAAGTGCTCGTGAGAATGAAGGACTTTAATCTTGCGCAACATCTGCTCGCAGGCGTCGCACTTTCCGCCATCATTCTCGGTTGCATAAGTCATCCCAACACCGCAAAGGCAGCAGGAGGCCAGGGAGCGCCCGGTTATGCCGGTGTAACACTCGACAATCCCGCCGGTGGGACCGTGAGCGGCGGCAATGGTGGCGCTGGAAATAGTCCGAGCGAGGATGGTGGCGCGGGGGGCATCGGCGCCGATGTCTCTGGCAGTGGCAGCGCCACGAATTCAGGCACAATCACAGCGGGTTCAGGCGGATTTGGCGGTTTCGGGGTCAATGACCAATACCAAACGGGTCATGGCGGCAACGGAGGTGCCGGCGGCACGGGCGTGACCTTTTCCAACACTGGTGCGAGCTTCACGAATTCAGGAAGCGTTACCGCCGGCGCAGGCGGATCTGGTGCGATCGGGGCCAATGGCGCGCACAATACCGGCTATGGTGGCAGCGGAGGAGCGGGGGGCGCTGGCGCGATCTTTACCGGCTCCGACGCTAGCTTCGCCAATTCGGGCACAGTCACAGCGGGCGCTGGAGGCTCAGGCGGACCAGGAAGCAATGGCGGGGACACCGGCTATGGTGGAAATGGTGGCAACGGTGGAGCGGGGGTGGTTTTCGCCGGGGCCGGCGCATTGTTTACCAATTCAGGCACGATTACGGCAGGGGATGCGGCTCAAGGTGGCTTGGGGAGCAACGGTGGAACCGCAGGCTATGGGGGTAACGGCGGAACTGGCGGTGCAGGTATCGTCTTTTCCGGTTCGAGTTCATCGTTGATCAACAATGGTAGTGTTCGCGGTGGCACCGGAGGTTATCGAGGATCAGGACTGAATGGCGATGGCACCAGTGTCCCCGGCATGTACGGTGACGGCGGCATCGGCATTACAGGCGCGGGCCTTGCCATCATCAACAATGGTACGATCTCAGGAGGATCGGGCTGGTATGGCCGCGCCAATGCGATCACGTTTACGGGCGGTACCAATAGTCTGAAGATCACATCAAGCTCGACGATCACCGGCAATGTCGCCGCCTATTCGACCTTGGACACGTTTGGGCTCACCGGAGCGGATATAGCAACGTTCGACCTGTCACGGCTCGGACCTGCCAATGGTTCGTCGCAATATCAAGGCTTCGGTATTTTTGAAAAATCCGGTTCCGGTACCTGGACGATGGCTGGGAGTGCGGGAACTGTGCTTGCTTACCGGGTTTCGGATGGGGTTCTCGACCTCGGCGGCACGGTGCAAAATGCGACATCGCTTTTGTTGACAGGTGGCACGCTTGCAAACGGCACCCTGACGAGCAACGGACAATTCTACGCAAGTTGGGGAACGATTTCCGCCAACCTTGCCGGAACAGGGGCCTTCATCAAAAGCGGAGCAGACAAAGTCATCCTCTCCGGTGCAAACAGCTATACGGGCGGCACGCTGATCAACGCCGGCACTCTTCAAATCGGTGACGGAAGTAGCGATGGGGTTATTGCGGGAGATATTACCAATCAAGGCGTCCTTGCATTCAACAATGCTGCGCCCAGCACCATTGCCGGCGCAATCTCAGGTGCCGGTTCCGTCAACCAGCTCGGCCCGGGAACGACAATCCTCACGGGCACCAACAGCTTCACGGGCGGCACGACGATCAACCTCGGCACGCTTCAGATCGGCAATGGCGGCACAACGGGATCGATCGTCGGCCCTGTTGCCAACAATGACACCCTCGCCTTCAACCGCAGCGATTCCATAACCTTTGGCGGCGTGATTACGGGCATTGGGGGCGTCAGCCAGACCGGTTCAGGAACGACGATCCTCACCGGTGCCAACACCTATCTTGGCGGCACGACCGTCAACGCGGGAACGCTCTCGCTCGGCGCTGGCGGTTCGCTTGCGGCGACGGGCGCGGTCAGCTTGAGCAGCACAGGCGCAAAATTCGACATCAGTTCTTCGAATAGCAACCAAACGATCGGGGCGCTCAGCGGCGTTGCAGGCAGCGCCATCGCGCTTGGCTCCAAGAGCCTGACCTTCGGCAATGCCAGCAACCGGACCTACGCAGGTTCGATCAGCGGAACCGGCAGCTTCGTCAAGCAGGGCATCGGCACGCAGGTCTTGACCGCCGATAATTCGGGGTTCGCTGGCACAACCTCCGTGACAAGCGGCACGCTCATCGTCGAGGACAGGCTTGCGGGCTCCGCCGTAGTCAACGGTGGCACATTGCAATTTGGCAACGGGACATATGGCGCAGCCAGCAACCTGACCGGCCCCTTATCGATCACCGGCGCGGGAAGTTCTCTTGCTATTCAGGGTGCAGCAACGCTCGCCGTCGCCGGAGACCTCAATCTGAACGATAACACGAGACTTGCGATCGGCGTGGGGTCGGGTGGTTCGCCACTTCGATCGACAGGCGCCAATATCGGTGCGGGGGTCAGCTTCGATCTCTCAGGGATCACCGGGCTGGGTCAGCTCGACAGCGTTTTGATCGATACCACCAGCGGTATTAACGGCGATTTTGCCTCCGTGAGCGTTGGCGGCTTCAACGGCACGGTCGATTATCTCACCTTGAACACCCACAAATCGGCGGACAATCGCCAGTATATCGCCAGCTACGGTCTAAGCTGGGCCGCCAACAACAGTCTGGCTCACGGGACCTTCACGCTGACCAACGCGACGGACATGTTTGATGTGGGTGCCGTGCTCGCCGACCAGGCCGCAAACGCCGCTACCGGCTGGAATGGCACGAGCCTGACCAAGGCAGGGTTAGGTACCCTCGTTCTCAGTGGTGACAATAGCTATACCGGCGGCACCGTGATCGATGACGGCACGCTGCAGATCGGCAATGGAGCGACGTCAGGATCGATCACCGGCGATGTCGCCAACAACGGCACTCTCGCCTTCAACCGCAGCGATTCCATCGTCTTTGCCGGCGCGGTATCAGGCGGCGGCGCCGTCAGCCAGATCGGTTCGGGAACCACCATCCTGGCCGGCGCCAACAGCTATGCCGGCGGGACGGTCATGGCCGCAGGCACTTTGCAGGTCTCGTCCGACGCAAATCTTGGCGCATCTGCCGGTGGACTGACGTTTAGCGGCGGCACGCTGGCGACAACCGCGACCCTCGACACTGGTCGTCTTGTTACGCTGAACGCAACGGGCAGCTTCGACGTCGCCGATCGCACGACGCTTGGGCTCACTGGGCCCGTCACGGGGCTTGGGGATCTGCTGAAGAAAGGCGCGGGCGCGCTACGCCTTGACAGCAACGGCAACGCCTACGGTAACACCTTGGTCGAAGCCGGCACACTGATTGGAAATGCAGCTTCCATATCAGGGAATATCGCAAACGCGGGTACCCTGATCTTCGATCAAACGGTCGACGGCAGCTTTGGCGGATCCATTGGCGGATTTAATAGCGTCAAAGGCCAGGGGCTGAAAGAAGGCGGTGGCAACCTGACCCTGATGGAGCCATCCTCCATTGACTGGACGATCGCATCGGGAACGCTTTCTACCGCCGCCGAGCGGTTCACGGGCAACGCCGCGATCGATGCTCCCGGCACACTGGTCTTCGACCAGACGGCGAATGCCAGCTATATCGGAGCGTTTTCCGGAACGGGTAGCCTCGTCAAGGCGGGCAACGGCGCTCTGATCTTCGACGGGGCCGGCGCCGCCTTCACCGGGACCACCTTCGTCACCGATGGCGCTCTCATCGTCGGCTCAGACAACGCGCATGCGGATACCATTCTCGGCGGTGCGGTACTGGTGGGGCGTGGCGGCCTACTTGCGGGACACGGAACGGTCGGTTCGGGTACAGTCTCCACGGTGACGATCGGCTCGGGCGGTGTATTGTCACCCGGCAACTCGATCGGCACCCTTACGATCAACGGCAATCTCGTCATTGGTAGCGGTGCATTGTTTCGCGTCGAAGTCGATCCCGCCGGCACATCCTCCGATCTCGTGCACGTTATCGGCAACACCACGATCAACGGCGGCACGGTCGAGCATATAGGCAACGCGGGCGCTTATCGCTTGCGCTCCAGCTATCCAATCCTCGTCGCCGATGGGTCCCTGAGCGGCCGCTTCGACGGGGTGACATCAGATTTCGCATTCCTCACGGCAACGCTTGGTTATGATGCGCATGCCGTCTCTCTAGCACTTGCGCGCAACGATGCCGCCTTTGCGTCGGCGGCACTGACCCGAAATCAGGCGGCCACAGCCGCGTCAATCGATGGGATCGGCATCGACGCAGCCAATCCCGTCTACGATGCGGTGGCCACTCTTGCGGACGATAAGACCATCATCCGCTCGGCCTTCGATCGCCTCTCCGGTGAAGCTTATGCATCGGCGAAGTCCCTGTTCATCGAGGACAGCGGTTTTCTGCGCGCCGCGATGACGGAGCGCATGCGTGCCGCGTTCGGCAGCGTTGGCGCTTCGGCTGCGCCAATCGTCATCTATGGGCAGAAAGGACCTCGTTGGGCGCCGCCGTCAACCGACGGGCTGGCGACATGGGGACAGGGCTTCGGCACGTGGGCTACCGCTGAAGGCAACGGCAATGCAGCGAGGTCGACGTCATCCACCGGGGGCTTCCTGATGGGTATCGATGCGCCCCTCGGCGAGGAGGTCAAGCTGGGCGTCATTGCCGGATACAGCCACACGAATTTTGATATCAAGGATCGCCTTTCCTCCGGCAGCGCGGATAGTTACCATCTCGGCGCCTATGGCGGTGCCAATTGGGGACCGGTCGGCTTCCGCTCCGGGATATCCTACAGTTGGCACGATGGCGATACACAGCGGTCGGTCGTGTTCCCGGGATTTGCGGAAAGCCTGACCGGCAATCAACATTCGCGAACGTTCCAGGCCTTTGGTGATCTCGGATATCGTATCGACACGCCAGCGGCATTCATAGAACCGTTTGGAAGCCTCGCCTATATCAACCTCAGCTCCGGCGGGTTCCGGGAAAACGGGGGAATGGCCGCCCTGCACGGGGCCAGTCAGACGACCGATACGACCTTTACCACACTTGGCTTAAGGACCTCCCGAGAGATCGATTTTGCGGCGGTCACAACGTCTGCGCGTGCCACGTTCGGTTGGCGGCACGCCTTCGGCACCACAACGCCTTTATCAACGCAAGCTTTGTCTGCGGGCGAGGCCTTCACGGTCGCCGGCGCCCCAATTGCCAAGGATGCAGCCCTCATCGAGGCCGGTCTCGACACGGCGATCACAAAGACTGCGACAGTCGGCCTCTCCTATACCGGACAGATTGCCAGCGACGCCCAACAGCACGGCTTCAAGGCAAACCTTGCCGTCAAGTTCTAATAAACTAGCCGGCTCCTGGGTATGTACATGGTCGATACTAAATGAGTGCCGGTTCTTGAAGGGGTCTGAACCGACGACCCTATTGTTGCACAAGTCCGTCACCTCAGATTTTTCAACGGCATACATCGGCTTGTCTTTGATGGAATATCCGATTTGGGCCGATTAACCACCCTTGCTACGGGTGGGGTCCCTTGCCGGGCAAGATCTGGAACTCGGTGATGCCGGTCTGCGACCCTTCAATGCAGATAGACGTCGACGTGGATCTTGTTGGCGGCCAAGTCCGCGTATCCAATACCCCAAGCCGATTTGGCGTTGACCCACGAATGAGGGATCGCCGCCGTCAGTAGATCGATTTTCACAGCCAGGTCTATGATCGGCCCGTCGTCGCGCGGGGAACCCACGCCCTCGGCAGAAAATGCGATCCGGCTTCCGTCGTCGGTTTCGATCATGCCCCGGAGTTCAAGCGCACGGCGGCCGTCTGGACGCACACGCAGGTAATCGATACCGCGCATAACACCATTCAAGCGGCCTTTGACCGGCCCCGCGAGCGTGACATCGAATTGAGCTCCCTGCAGCGGCACCCTTTGCCGTCCTGTAAAGATAGGCTCCATATCGGCGCCGTAGTCGGTCACGCCGGTGATATCGAGATCGTATTCGAAGATCTTTTCGTAGTTCATGACTTCTCTCTCCTAAATTCCTGCACAGGTGTCGCCAACGGGGGCGTAGTGCAGACCCGTCAGTTGGTCGAAATTCATCGGTCGATCGGGATTTTGGACACAGCTATCGGACCGCCTGACGGCCAAGCCTAGCGGCGCGCGTCGCGGTCCTCGGTTTCGAACGCCAAGACGATACGCATTGGAGCGTCCCTGACGTCAGCCTGTCAGTCGACGATCAGCCTGTCGGCCAGGTTTGCGAGGGCCTCGGTCATGCAGCGACCACGATCCGAGGCCGGGAAGCTAGCCAAGACCGCGAGATCCGCCTGTGGGGTACAGGATAGGCGGACTTGAGTGCTAACAAGATCCACGTCGCCGTCCATCTGGATTGAAGGGTCGCAGAGGGCTTCGACCCAGCTGCCCGGCCAAAAAAGTCTTCGCCGGAACGATGAGTTTTCCGACGCCGGCGGTCTCCACCACGACAATGATATTTGAGGAGATTTGACTGATGTCGTCGGAGAATTGGACCTTAAAGGGCAAGCGCGTGGTCGTGCTCGGCGCGAGCCGGGGCGTCGGGCGCGAGATAGTGCAGCGGGCGTCGGCCGATGGTGCTCAAGTTCTGGCGGTCGCCAGACAAGCAGGCGACCTAGCCGCACTCGCGAGAAACACTCCCGGCCTTGACACGTTAGCGCTGGACGCCGCAACCGAAGGCGCGCCAGCGATGGTTTTTCGGAAGGGGCGACCAGACCTCCTGGTTATCTGTGGCGGCGCTACGCCACCTGTGCGACCAATACCGGAACTCACTTGGGCCGAATTCAGCGTGAATTGGGAGGTCGACGCCAAGATGGCCTTTCTGTTCTGTCGCAAGGCGCTGCAGGTGCCGCTGGCTGCGGGCTCGGTCGTCGTGATCATTTCCAGTGGTGCCGGCATCGGCGGCTCACCGATATCGGGCGGTTATGCCGGCGCCAAGCGCATGCAGATGTTCATCGCAAAATACTGTCAGGCTGAATCCGATCGTCGTGAGCTCGGCATCCGCTTCATGGCGCTCGTTCCCTCCCGGATCATGCCGGAAACTGACCTTGGGCGGGCAGCGGCAAACGGCTACGCTCAATACCTCGGCATTACAACGGATAAGTTTCTTGAGAATATGGGGCCACGACAGTCGCCCGCGAACGTGGCTCAGGCAGTCGTCGACTTCGTCAGCAGGCCACCGATGGAGCCGGGATCGATCTTCACCATTTCAGCTGACGGCATGGAGAAAGTGAGCTGAATATGCAACAGTGGAAGAGCTGCGTCGTCGGAAACCGGAGCGTTTTGCTATGAAACATCACGCCCGCTTAGGCCCTGCCGGCGACATTCCACCCAGTCGCGCAGACTTCCTCAAGGTGGTTGAGAAGCATCAATCCGGGCTCAAGCTGCATTGCTATCGCATGCTGGGATCAGTTCACGACGCCGAGGACTCGGTTCAGGAAACCATGCTGCGCGCCTGGCGGGGCTTCGACGACTTCGAAGCGCGCGCCTCGATCAAGAACTGGCTCTACCGGATCGCAACGAATGTCGCGCTCAACGTGGTGGCAAGCCGTTCGAGACGCGCTCGGTTGATGCCTGACCAACTGGGGGGCCCCTCTATCGGACGACCACAGGAGCGGCCGGACACAGAAGCGCCATGGCTCGGGCCCTACCCTGACGTCGAACTGGAGAATTTGGCTGATCCGGACACCAGGCCGGATGTCCGCTATGAACTTCGAGAGTCTGTCTGCCTCGCCGTCATCGCGGCGATCCAGCTGCTGCCCCCACGGCAACGCGCGGTCCTGCTACTGGCTGATGTCCTTGGCTGGTCCGCGATCGAGGTCGCTGCTGCTCTCGACGCATCAATCGCATCGGTCAACAGCGCCTTGCAACGAGCGAGGGCGAAGCTTGCTGCCAGGGATCACGATGCCGGACCGGTCGCAATCACCGACGCACATCAGCGGAGTCTCTTGGAGCGCTATGTGCAGGCCTGGGAGAGTGCAGATCTCGAACGCTTCGTCTCCCTCCTGAAGGAGGACGCCATCTATTCTATGCCGCCTTGGCGAGAATGGTATCAGGGTCGCCGTTCCATCGGAGATTTCTTCGGGGCGGTTTGGCCAGCTTATCGGGGCTTCCGTCTCTTGCCGGTCGGTGCGAACCTGCAGCCGGCGTTCGCCCTCTATTCGCTTGGCGCGGAAGGCCGCTGGAACGCGCATTCGGTCCAGCTTTTGGCGTTGGACGAAGGCGGCGTTCGGACAATAACGATGTTTATGCAGCCGCTCGCTCCGAAGCTCTTCAGCGCATTCCGACTGCCGACTGTGCTCGAAGCGTGACCAAGCGCCGGAAGTGGCGATTTGGGCTGAGGGAGGCTCTGTCTTGTCCGTGTTCGCGCCAGACATAATCTTCGCCAGGTCATGGAGCAAGTTCGTGCGGGGCTCTGCAGGCGCGACGATCGCGGAGAAGGACATTCCCCGCGAATATCACCTGGTTCGGCCCGTTCGCCCGACGCGTTCACGATCATCCTCTAGGCCTCGCTCAGCCCTCAAGCACGGCGAGGTCACGTTCGACGAATATCGGGCTATCGTCGCCTACGCCGCCTTCTGGCGGTTTCGTAAGAAGTGAAGTGAGAACTAAGCATGGCACAAATACATGCTCTAAGAGATCCGGAACGCGATTTGGGCTTTACGCTCGACGTGCATGAGATGAACCTCACCCGGCAATATGGCCCTTGTACCGCGTCTTCACCTTGTTCGCGTCACGACACGGAAAGGGATCGGTGGCGCCGGCGGCCGCCCATCCGGTTCCGGCCAGCTAGATCTATTGAGACCGTGCTTTTCCAAGATGATCCCGGTCGTAACCGGTCCTATCAATTCCTATTGTTCTTTAGCGTCGGTTTGACTCCAGATGTGTCATGCCAAATCCTTCCGCATATTTAAGCCCGTAGCCTAGTGCTCTATCGAGGCCGATATGGGCTACCCATACCAGCCCGACTGCCAGCATCACAATCGCGTGCCCAACCATACCCCAAGTGATCAAAGCGAGCGGTGGGACGTACCAGTGGGCTGCGTTGTAAAGCGCGGCACCCACTTTCTTGCCAGCAAGGTAACCGAACATCGACAGGTCGGGAGCCAAGATCAGGACGGCAAATAGCCACCAACTGGCATCCAGTGTAGCGTACCAAACCGTCGCGGCAACAAGCACCCCAAGCCCCTCGAGGCGAAGAAGCACTTTAGGAATTCCGGTGACGAAACCTGTCATAACTCAATCTCCAACTGTTTCGTCGGGGGTGATAACATCGATGACACGCATACAAAATCGACTAAATTCAACTACCGGCTATTCATAAATGAATATCGGTCGATTCGCAGACGCTTTGCGACGGCTTGTTGAATTCCATACGAAACTCACGTGTCTGCCATTTCACGATCCTCCTCGATTGGTTCAGAATTGCGTAGCACTTCATGGGCCTGTCTCTGCCTGGTGGACACTGCGCGTCGAAGACGGCGCTGAATATGCTTACGGAGAAACTCGATATGTTGCCGAGCCGACACTGGCAAGTTCAAGTTTGTGCAAGGATCGTGGCAAGCTCCTCGCGCGTCGGAAAGGCCGATAGTGTCCCCAGCCTACTTACCGTGAGAGATGCCGCCAAAGATGCGCTTTCGACCGCAGAGGGATCCAGCTTCGCACGACGCAACATGCTCGACGCCAGCGCAACGGCCATGAAGGTGTCGCCAGCACCGGTTGTGTCAACGACTTCACACTTCGACGCCGACACCCTCGAACTCACATTCCTTGCCGTCAGCAGCGCACCCTCTGCGCCGTTGGTCTGGACGACGAGATCAACCCCAAGAGCAAGGAGTGCTGCGGACGCGGCTTCACCTTGCAACCCCGTCAACGAGGAGGCCTCGCCCTCGTTGACGAAGGCAATATCGACAAGAGGCCACAGATCCGCGAAGTACGCCTGCAGCGGTGAAGGATTGAAGGCAACGATCATCCCCAGCTGCTTCGCGTATTTCATGATTGAAAGAGTGGTTTCGCCATTCAGGTTACCCTGCAAGACAACAAGATCTCCCCGGAATGCTCCTGCGAGGAATGGCTGAACGTCGACAAAGGAGAGACTGCGTGCAGCCTCTGTTGTCGTGATAATCGCGTTCTCGCCGTTGGCCAATCTTAGGATGACGGACATGTCGGTCGTGCAGTTGGGCTGAATGATCAGTCTGCTAGCCAGCCCCTCGCCTTCGATCAAGGCTCTGACCAAAGCCGCACGGCCGTCATTGCCGACGGCCGCTATAAGGGTTGCAGGCACGCCACATCTAGCAAGGACGATCGCTTGATTGCATCCCTTTCCACCAACATTCGATGCGATCAGGCTTCCAAAGATGGACTCTCCCGCTTTCGGTAGCGAACTTACGGCAAAAGTTTCATCAATGACGGCGTTTCCAATGACATAGGCATGCATCAGCTTTCTCGCACTCCCATGTATGGAGCATCGTGAAAGTCGATTTCAAGTCGCATCGCCTGGCCAAAAATCTCGCTCAGACGATCACGGTCCTCCGCTCCGAGCGCCTCTCCTGCCTCGTCAAGCTGCGTCTTCAGCCAAAGTGCCTGATCTGCGAAGGTTTGATCGACGTGCATGTTGATCCATTCCTTCAGCAACGGATCGCTTATGTCGCATCCCGCAGCGTCCTTCGACCAGGTCCAATACATCCACTCCGCGGCAAACATTGCAGCCAGCACGTCCAGAAAACCGCCCTTGCGCGCGATAGATAGCATGCCCTCGCAAAATGCCGTGACTTGCGGAAGCTTAGCATCAAATTGGCTGACGTCGATCTGCCTCATTGAGAACGTTCGCTCGAAATAGGCTATCTGGTCGTTGGCAAGAGCATCAAGAACCGAGATCAGCCATCGCTTTTGGTCGATTCGTGGTGCCGTCGCCGCCGCATAAGCGAAGATCGAAATGGCGGTGTCTACGAATGCAGCCTCGTAGACAAGATAGCGCTCAAAGCCTTCCTTGGTGAGCTTGTCATGCTTGATATCGGCGATGAAACGATGCCGCAGCATGTCGGATAGAACGGCATCATTCTCTCTCAGGATTTTTTCAGACAGCGTCTCAGTCATTTCAAGCCTCAAGTGCCGGCTCGGCAGCCATACGAAAGGCCCGTACACGCTCTATATCGACCGAATTCCACCAAACACCGCCGTGCTTGAGAGAAGAGGCAACAATCACGCCATTGGTGCGCTTCAAGATTTCGACGATATTGTTCTTGTCGACCCCCGATCCGACGAGGAGAGGAAGGTGGGTCGCACCGCCAATCTCCTCGATCTCCTCGATTGTTGCAGTGTTTCCGGTCCGCTGGCCGGTTGCGATAACACCATCAGCATCGAAGAATGCGAGATCTTTGGTGAGTTCAACAATAGAGCGATCCGCAACAATCGCGTGAGATCCGTGTTTAACGTGGCTATCGGCGAAGACCTTGATGTGTTCAGCACGCAATTGCGACCTGTAGCGCATCGCCTCTGCCGCACGTCCTTCCATAAAGCCTTCATTTGCGACGTAGGCGTTTGCCCATTGATTGACGCGAATGAAGCTCGCCCCGCCCGCCATTGCGATTGCAAATGCCGGGATGGGGGCATTGGCGAGAACGTTTATTCCGAGGGGAATACCGGTTGCCCGCCTGATCCGATCGGTCACGACGGACATGAACCCGGTGGTTTCAGGTCCGATGTCTTCCGGCTTTGAAAAAGGCACATCTCCATGATTTTCGATGACAAGACCGTGGAGCCCACCCTCGATGCATGCTTCGGCATCGCGCATGCAAGCATCGTAAATTGTATCCATCTCAGCACCGCGATAGCGCGGAGATCCAGGAAAGGCCGGGCAGTGGATCATTCCAATCAAGACCTTGTTTCTACCGAAGATCTCTTCGATCGCATTGCCACTGTTGCCGGATATCTGTTGCATAGTCTTTCCTTTTCAGGGTTGATGCCTCGGATTGCAGTTCGAGCGGAACCTTATCCTACGCGCATATTCGTTCACTTTGTGCTCGGGATCGGACAGATGCTAGCGCGGGACGGAGCCGTTCGGGTGCGCAAGTCGGGCGGGCGCCACAAGATCCAAGTTTTCGAGCGCGTCTTCCTTCTCCCCGCCGCAGGCAGCTACTTCCGCTTTCCAGCAAGCCGGAAATTCGTATTAAAAAGTCGGGTATTCAGCCATATGGCGATCAGTATGATGGCCCCTGTGACAATCTGGGTAAAAAATGGCGATATGTGCACTAGGATGAGTCCGTTGCCGATGACGGATATCGTCATTGTTCCGAGAATTGTGCCAAGGATCGTACCGCGGCCTCCATTCAGTGAGGTTCCGCCGAGCACCACCGCTGCAATGACCTGCAATTCAAATCCGACCGCTGCGTTGGACGACCCTGATCCGAGGCGCGCTGCTATGAGGAGGCCCGCAATCGCGCATGAAATGCCGGAAAGAAGATAGACTGACGCAATGATCCACTTGGCCGGCATACCAACACGGCGGGCCGCTTCAGTGTTTGATCCAACCGCCACCACCTGGCGGCCATACTTTGTCGCTGTGATGAGTATGTACCCGGCAATTGAAAGTGCAACCGCAATGATTGCTGGCGTAGGCACCCCGGCGATAACACCTCGTCCCAATTCGAAAAATCCATCGGCATTTTCGATCGGGATGGAGTAACCCTGAGTTAGATACAACGCATATCCACGGAGAATTGATAGGCCTGCCAACGTCACAATGAAGGAAGGGACACCTTGATAGGCGATGAACCAACCTTGAATAAGACCCGTGAATGCGCCAAGCGCGAGCATCAAGATAACCGCAGTTGGCCATGGAAAGCCCATCGCCATCACGATTGCCGCAACGGCATTGATCGAGGCAACTTGAGAGCCGACAGACAGATCGATGCCACCGGTAATGATAACAAATGTCATCGCCACCGCGACGATCAGAAGAGGAGCAGCCTGACGAACAATATTCAGCATGTTGCCAAGGGTCATGAAGCTGTCGCTGCCGATGGTAAAAAGTACGAGGCATGCGAGGAAGAAGATCCCGATCGAAAGGACCTGAGCGTGCTCGGCAAAGAAGTCAGCGAACGCGGATCCGGTTTGCCGTTCGGTATAGGAGGTCAATGTCTTACTCCCTCTCCAACAATGAGTTTCACCAAGTCTTCGAGATTAGTTGCACCTATCTGTCGCTCCGCGACCTTCGTGCCTTCATACATCACGGCAATCCTGTCGCAGACGCGGAAGAGATCTTGAAGACGGTGAGTGATGAGAATGACGGCAACGCCTTGTGCCTTGACGCGATTGATCAATGAAAGCACGGCCTCGACTTCCGCAACTGCCAATGCTGAGGTCGGCTCATCCATGATAAGGACCTTTGGCTTGAACGAAGCGGCGCGCGCAATAGCGATTGCCTGACGTTGGCCTCCCGAAAGCATAGCGACTTTGTTGGTGAGCTTCGGGATCCGGATCTCCAGATCGCCCAGCATGCGACGCGCCTCATCCAGCATACGTTTTCGGTCAAGGAGGAAGCCCCTGCTCAACTCCCTGCCAAGGAACAGGTTTCCGGCGACATCGATGTGGTCACAAAGGCTCAGATCCTGAAAGACCATCTCGATATTTCGGTTTCGAGCGTCGGCCGGCCCCGAGAAGCGAACTTCCTCTCCAGAGAGACTGATGCTCCCTTCGTCAGGAATGTACGTGCCCGAGATGACCTTGGTCAGTGTTGATTTCCCTGCCGCATTGTCGCCGACCAGGCCCAGGCACTCGCCGGGATATATGTCGAGATCGACACCACGCAATGCCTGATGAGAGCCGAATGTCTTGCGGATGCCTCTCAACGAGACGGCCGGAGGTGTTGTGCTCGCCGTTGCGGACGACCGGGAAGTATGCCCTTCCCGGTCGCGCTCAACAGGTTCGTGGGGCTGTTGATGCGTGATCATTTGAATACTACCCGATATGGTTCCACGTTGCTCTTGGTGACAATGGTGACCGGAATGGAAAGGGTCTTGTCGACCTTCCCGCCACTGCCGATCCTGTCGAGAGCTTCGACGGCAGCCTTTCCCTCGCCTTCCGGATCCTGCTGCACGACAGCGACCACATAACCGGCGTCGATGCCTGAGATAGCCTTGGCCGTCAGGTCCCAGCCAAAAATCTTCACGGTATCTTGCTTTCCTTGGCTTTGCACGGCGGCGATCGCCCCAAGGAGCGCGGGCTCGCCCGTCGCGTAGATCGCGGTAATCTCTGGATTGCCTGTAATCATGTTTTCGGCTGCCGCCAACGCAGTGTCCTGAACATTCTGTCCATCGACCCTGGCAACAACCTCTATCCCGTCTACGCCCTTAATGCTGGCATCGAAGCCCTTCTGCCGGGTGTTTTGAATTGTCGAATTCAATGCGCCGACAATGCCGACTTTGGCCTTCCCCTGCATGCTTGATTTGACATAGTCTTTGAGGAAGGCGCCGATATCGGAGCCCGCTTTTTCATTATCGACCCCGATCTGGGAACTCTGGGGGCCTTTCGGCAGAATCGCATCAATGGCAACAACCGGAATGCCGGCGTCGGCAGCCTGCTCAACGGCAGGCATGATTCCGTTGACGTCAATCGCGACGACAATGATCCCATCGACCTTCTGCTGGACATATGTTTCGATCGCGCTGTTCTGTGCCTGTGCTTCGCTATTGGCGTTGAAGATTACAAGCTTGTCTCCAGTTGCAGCCGCGGCTTTCTGTGCGCCGTCATTGATCTGGTTGAAGAACAGGGCCTGCTGAGTGATCGTGACAAGTGCATAGGTCTTGCCTTTGGCAAGCGCCGGACTTGTGCTCAATGCCAGTCCGCTGAGCGCAGACAGGGCCAGCGCGGCGGACAGCGCCCGCCGTGTTAAAATCGTTCCCATGTTTTTGGTCCTCTGGTTGGTTTAGACCCGTTGCCCTTTATCTACTCGGCGGCGGAGCAACGGAGTTCCGCGCGATGAGCTCGACAGAAAGGAGTTCCTCCGATTCAGAGGGTACCCAATCCTGCCAATTCGTTTGAACAAGCAACTCCAACGCCCGCTTTCCCATCGACCTTACGGGCTGTCGGATTGCCGTGAGCGGAGTGGAGAATAGATGGAGCGGCCCGACATCGTCGAAGCCGACCATCGAGACATCTCCAGGTATTGAAACGCCGGCGGGCAGGAAAACCTCCATCATGCCGATGGCAATCTCGTCCGAGCTTGCGAATATAGCTGTCGCTCCCGTCTTTTCGGCAAGGAACCGAGCAGCTGCTTCCCGCCCATATCTTATCGTGTATTCGCCAACGTAGCGCTCCACATGGACAAGATCACCTTGCGTCTCCTTCAGTCCACGAAGAAGGCCAGCGCACCGGCGTCGCGTACTAATCATTTTTTCGTGGCCACCAACGAAAATGACGTGCTTGTGGCCGTTCTCACCCAAGTGACGTCCAACCAGGAAGCCACCCTGTTCGTTATCGGAATAGAGTTTCGGCACCTTCGAGCCAGGGATATCTTCGTCGACAACGATGACTTTACCTGTCTTTGCGATCAGCTCCGCAAGTGTGCCGTCGTCGGGGTGGTTCGTCACGACAATCAAGCCGTCGACGTGGTTGCGTGCGATTAATTGCAGATACTCGATCTCGCGCCCTGCTCTGTTCAAGGTGACTTGAAGCGACACGGCGAGGCGTGCTTCATCGGCGGCTTGCTCAACGGCGGCAGCAAAGGTGGAAATATATGGATTTGCGATATCGGGAACGACAAGCCCAATGGTATCGGACTTTCCCATCGAAAGGCGTCGTGCATGAGGGTTCGGCTGATAATCAAGCGCCCTGATCGCATCTTCGATACGTGCTTTTGTTTCGCGGGGGAGATCGAGGCTTCCATTCAGCAACCGCGACACCGTTGTCACGGACACACCGGCACGCCCGGCAACATCCTTCAATGACGGCGCCTTTACCGACATGAGCCTTCTCCCTTTTGTAAAGCGCTTTACTAGTAAGATAAGTAAAACGCTTTAGTAAACCGCTTTACAAAAAATCCATTTTCGGACTGTTGTCAATCGAATTCTCGAAAGGATCTAGACTCGCAGCGATGCCAATGCCGACAGCGAACGCCGGCACGAGGCGACATCTTCCGGCTAATATCACCTTATCAATTAGTTAGGTAAAAATGGAAGCGGCCGCGCTGCGTGTGGCCTATCGCGCGTCCGCCCCACCACCAGCGATGCGACGGACCAAACCGTCAACCGGCCAACTCACGCACGGTCTCGTATAATACCCTCGCGCCGATCTCAATATTTTGTGGCGAAACGAACTCCGCTTCGTTGTGACTGATACCGTCACGGCAAGGAACAAAAATCATGGCAGCCGGTGCAACACGGCTGAGAAAAAGCGCGTCATGAAAAGCGCCCGAGACCATTTTCATGGTCGGAATATCAAGCCTACCGCATGCATTTGCGATTGCCTCCACCACGGAGACGTCAAATTTTCCCGGCGCCATATCGAAACGCTTCTCGATAGACACCTCTACCCTGTGGCGCCGAGCCGCAGCGCGACATTCCGTGCCGGCCCGCGCTTCGATCGCGGCAAGCACCTCCTTCTCCGGATGGCGAAGGTCGAGCGTGAGCGTGACCCGCTCGGGCACGACATTGATGGAACCGGGCTCGACGATCATACGGCCGACCGTCAACCGCGCTGACGGATCGGCCGGCATCACGGCCTGTTGGAGAGACGCAATCGCTTCCACGGCTGCCGCCAATGGATCCCGACGGTAAGCAGGCGGCGTTGTACCGGCATGAGCAGCCTCTCCGGTCAAGGAGACTTGCAACCACTTGGTTCCCTGCACCGCAGTGACGATGCCGATCGGCACGTTTGCGCGCTCGAGTACGGGCCCCTGTTCGATATGCAACTCGATGAACGCGGCAACGGAATGACCCACGGGCCGCATCTCGACCTCCGGCAGTGCAGCCAACGTTGCCTGAAGTTCATCGGCAAGCTTCGTCCCGTCCGCACCGTCCATTTCCTGCCAACCGGATATGTCGCCGGCCCCGACGAAAGCCATCGATCCCATGCAACCGGGAAAGAAACGGCTGCCTTCCTCATTGGTCCAGCATGCAACTTCGACCGGCCGTTCCGTGACAGCGCCTGCGTCTTCCAAGGATTCCAACACTTCGAACGCCGACAGCGTACCAAGCGCGCCATCAAACCTGCCGCCCGTCGGCTGACTATCGAGATGGCTCCCAATCAGAACCGGGGGTAAAGACGGCGCGCGTCCGACCCGTCTGATGAAGAGATTGGCAATTGCGTCCTGGTAGACACAAAATCCGCGCGCTACGGCCAATTCGGCAAGCCGCCGGCGTGCCATCCTGTCCTCGAGACTGAGTGCTTGACGGTTGACGCCGCCTGCGGGTGTTGCGCCGATCGCTGCGAACTCGGCAATGCGCTGCAAAAGGCGTTGCCCATCTATTGTCGGATTTGCGTTCATCGGCCAGTTCCCATCAGGAGATGTCCTAGCCACGCCTGAACGGCGATTGGGCTGCTCGCAATCCAGCTGATGGATCTCTTTGCCCGAGCCATGTAGTTTCCAATTCTGATTTTTGGTTTGGCTCCAAGAGGCCGGACCACATCGTGGACATTGCCTTCCAGGAGAAGATCTGCACCCTTGCCTTGCGCTCTTGCAGCGGTAAGCAGGTTCATTTTACGCACGGAACAAAGGCGCATGCGAGGGCCAACCGATGGACCTCGCACAGCATGACTTCAGCTATCGGTCAACGGCACAGCCAAGACCGAAATTCTCATGGCATCAACCCTCCGTCGTTGCCCAGGCCAGCATCTGCTCGAACAGAGTCTTGTAGCCGTTCCAGGCGATAAACTCCGGCGGAAGCCAGTGCGGGCCGACATCCGACGTCCAGACAAGCGTCCGGCCCGCGCCATAGGTTCCCGTCACCAACAGTGGCAACGAACCGTATTCGCCCGATACCGTCGCCAACACTTTGGCGTCCTGCTTGAGCGTCACTTCATTGAAGCCCAGGAGATAGGGCCAGTCGCCACCCAATCCCTTGAGGATCGGATGCGCCGTATCGCCGGTCACAACAGGCGTAAAGCCCTCCGGAACCTCGACGCGGTCGTCCACCGCCATGCAGGTAACCGGCAGCACATCCTCGACCGGTGTCTTGCGATAACGGGCGCCGCCATTGATGCCCTGAAAGCTGTAATAGCCGCCGAACATCAGCAGCGCTCCGCCCTTCGCCACGTAATCGCGCAGGAGTTTCAACCGGTTCGGCGTCCGCTTGGAATGGATCCAGGTATCGGGATGCAGAAGCAGCGTGTTGGCGCCGATATCCGACAGAACGATCGCCGAATATTCGTCAAGCGCCTCCGCCGTCAGCGGAAAATCCCGCTGGGCCTCATGCGCCGGCATGAAGGTGACGTCAAAAGCACTGTCCTTCAGCGCCTTCAGCAGCTCATCGGCACCGGTATGATAGGTGACCGTCGGAAACTGGTCGAAACCCTTGATGTGGGTCGCGGTCGAAATCCATGACTCACCCGCGAGGAGAACTTTTTTCTTGCTCATATCTGCTCCTTGTCTGCACCAGCGGCGATCAAGCCGAGGCGGAAAATACCGATTGGGGGTTGGAGATCAGCATTTTATCGATTGACTGCTGATCGACGCCGAGGCGTTTCAGCCGCGGCAGGAAATGTTTGAGAATGTAACCGTAGCCAAAGCCGCCGTAGCGGGTCAGCATCATCTTCAGGAAGACATCCTGGGACAGCAACAGCCGGTCGGCAAAGCCCATGTCGACAAGATTGCCGATAGCCCTCGCATTCTCCTCGTCGGATGGCGACTGGGCATCCTGATCAGCATAGTAATAATCCATGCCGATCATGTCGTATTCCAGGAAGGCTCCGCGCTCGGCAAGGCTCATCTGGTACCGAAGGTCATTGTGGCTGGGATTCATGTGGCAGAGGACTGTATGGCGCAGATCCGCACCCTCTTCTTCCACCATATCGAGTACCCGATGGGCGAGGCGCTCCCAACCCGGAAGATGGATCGACAGCGGCAGTCCTGTCAGCCGTGATGCCCTTGCTGACGCCCGCAGCGACTTCTGCTCCTCGGCGGTAAAATCCTTGCTGACGCCGATTTCCCCGATGATGCCGGCCATGATCGCCGGCTGCGTTTCGCCGCCGCCGACATCATTGACGATGAAGGCCGTGACCTCATCGATATCCATATCCTTCAGCCACTCTGGATGGGTATGTTCGAGATAAAACCCTGTCCCCATGATGATCTTCAGGCCGCTGAGGCGCGCGATGCGGCGCATCTGTTCGGCGTCGCGGCCTATGCCGAAATTGGTGGTTTCCACCACAGTATCGCCGCCAAGTTTCTGAAAGCGGCCGAGCTCGGCAAGTGCAAGATCGGCATCATCAAGCGAGACGTTGTCGCGGTTCATATAGGGGTTCATGCGCAGATCGCCGATGATCTCGATGCCGAGCGGCTGTTCGGCGATCGCTCGCTCATCGGGGTGGCAAGGGCACTTCCATGTGCGGCCGCCATCGAGGAAGATATGCTCGTGCATCAACGTCACGCCCATCTCAGAGACCGGGATCGGCCCCAGCACCGTCATGGCGCATCCTGTCTGCACGCCGATGGCGTGACGTGTCTTTTCGGTCTCGGGAAAAAGATGGTCCAGCATCGCTCAGCGGCTCCTGACCGCGCCCTTGAACAGGCGGAAATTGAGCCAGATCGCCACGAGTATGATCACCCCGGTCACGATCGGCGTGAAGAAAGGCGACATGTGCGACAGGATGAGACCATTGGCGATAACGGCCACGGTGAGCGCGCCAAGCACCGTACCGACGACCGATCCGCGCCCGCCAAACAGGCTGGTGCCGCCCAGCACCACCGCCGCGATGACGTCGAGTTCAAAACCCTGGCCGGAGTTGGACGAGCCCGACCCCAATCGCGCCGCGAGGATGACGCCGGCGATCGAGGCCGCAACACCCGAGATCACATAGACGAACAGCGTCACCACACGCGTATTGACGCCGGCACGCCGCACCGCCTCCGCATTGGCGCCGATGCCGGTCGCGTAGCGGCCAAAGGGCGTCTCGTTGAAGGCGACATAGGCTGCGGCAAGGACAACGACCGCAATCAGCGCCGGCGCGGGAATGCCGAAGAACCAGGCCTGGCCTATGGCAGTGAACGGGCTTTCCGGATTGACGGGGATGGAATAACCGCCGGTAATGAGAAGCGCCAACCCGCGGATGACGGAAAGCCCGGCAAGCGTCACGATGAAGGCCGGAATACGCTCATAGGCGATGAAATAGCCTTGGATCAGACCGGTTACCGCACCGAGAAGCAGCATCAGCAGCACGGTTAGCGGCCAGGGAATACCGGCTTGCAGGCATGCGGCCGAAAGCGTCGCGGCCAGAGCCAGCACCGAGCCTACGGAGAGGTCGATCCCGCCCGTGGTGATGACAAAGGTCATTGCCGCGGCGACGATCAGGAGCGGCGCCGACTGTCTGACGACGTTCAGCAAATTCGGTGCCGTCAGGAAGACGTTGGTGAAAAGCGAAAAGAAGATGCAGACCACAATGAAGAACAGCGCGATCGACACGATGCCGCCATTGGCCATGGCCTTGTCGTAGAGGCGCGCCTTGCGCATGCGGGTCGACTGGCCGGTTTGGGCATGAGAAGAAGTCATGGTCATGCGGAAACGCCTCGATCTGGAGATGGGCCGGCGGAGCGCGCGGCGAACTTGCGGCCGACGATCAGGTTGACGACCTCTTCGATATTGGTGTCTTCGATCCGGCGTTCGGCGACATTCTGGCCCTCATACATCACCTGAATACGGTCGCAGACCAGGAACAAATCCTGTAGACGATGGGTGATCAGGATGACGCTGACGCCGCGGGCGCTGACGGTGCGAATGAGCTCGAGGACGGCTTCGACTTCGGCGACGGCCAGAGCCGCCGTCGGTTCGTCCATGATGAGTACTGATGGATCGAACGAAGCGGCGCGGCCGATCGCGATCGACTGGCGCTGGCCGCCCGACAGGTTTTCCACTTTCAGCCTGGTATCGGGAATGACGATACCGAGACCTTCGAGCATATGGCGAGCGCGCTCATGCATCGTTTTCTTGTTGAGCATCGGGATGCCCGCAAGCCTCCATCTGGGCTCGCGCCCGAGAAAGAGGTTGCCTGCCACATCGACGGAGTCACACAGCGAGAGATCCTGATAGACCATCTCGACATGAGCCGCCCGGGCGTCGGCCGGCGAGGCAAACGAGACAACCCGCCCATCGATCTCGATCGTTCCCGAATCCGGGATGACCGCGCCGGACAGCACCTTGCTCAAGGTGGACTTGCCGGCGCCGTTGTCGCCGACGAGGCCGAGAACCTCGCCTGGTTTCAAGGTCAACGATACATTGTCCAGCGACTGCATCGTGCCATATCGTTTGGAAATACCGGTCATTCTGACGCGGTGGGTATCAGCGTTTGTCATCTCACTGCTGCCTTGCGGAAATGGCTCAAGCCATAATGCCATAACGTCACGGCCGAGACGATCGGCCATGACGTGACGAGAGGTCGGGGTTACTTGAACATGCCCCGAAACTTGTCGACATTTTCCTTGGTGACGATCGTCACCGGCACGTTGATGATCGGGTCGATCTTCTCGCCCTTCTTGACCTTAACCAAAGCCTCTACCGCTGCCTTGCCTTCGCCGGCCGGATCCTGCTGGATTACCGCGGTGACCCAACCCTGATCGATGCCTTCGACCGCCTGCTTGGTGAGATCCCAGCCGAATACCTTGACGCTGCCGGTCTTGCCCTGGCTGGTGACGGCGGCAACGGCGCCCAGCAGTGCCGGCTCGCCGGTTGCGTAAAGCGTCGTCATATCCGGATTGGCGGTAATGAGGTTTTCGGCAGCGCTCAGCGCTACGTCCTGGACGTTCTGGCCATCGACAGTATCGAGGAACGTGACCTTCTGCTCGCCTACTTTGACGGCTGCCTTGAAGCCATCGAGACGCTGGTTCTGGATGAAGGAGTTGAGCGCGCCGACGACGCCGAGCTTAGCGCTGCCGCTCAGCTTGTCCTTGACGTAATCGGAATAAAACTTGCCGATCTCTCCGCCGGCCTTGGTGTTGTCGACACCGACAAAGGCGATATTGTCGCCGTTCGGAATTTGCGCATCGATGGCGATGACCGGAATACCGGCCTTCTTGGCAGCGGTGATTGCCGGCTTGACCCCATTGACGTCGATAGCGATCAGGATAATGCCATCGACCTTCTGGGTAATGTAGTTCTCGATAGCGTCATTCTGCGCGCTGGGCACATTATTGGCGTTGAAGACGACAAGATCGACGCCGGCCTTCTTAGCCGCCTCTTTGGCGCCGTCATTGATTTGGTTGAAGAACAGTGCCTGTTGATTGATGGTCACGAGAGCCAGCGTATCGGCCATCGCCGCGCCGACACCCCAGGAAATGGAAAGGGTTGCGCCAATCGCGCAACCGGCAAGATATTTGTTAATTCGCATGATCGTTCCCCATGTTTTTGGATTGCACAGGGAGTATTCAAGTAACTTGAATTCTTGTCAAGTGACTTGAATATGCGGTTGCAGAAGGGACAAGCCGTTCGCCTTACTCGAGAGCGTCTGCCTTAAAAGGTTGCCGGCGTATTGACCCAGAAGATGCTGGCGCGCTCCGCCCCCACGTTTCGATACCAGTGAGGGAGCTCGGAGTTGAAGACAAAGCTGTCGCCAATGGCCAGCCGGAAGGTGCGCTCCCCGACCATGAGCTCAACCTCACCCGCAAGCACATATCCAACCTCTTCGCCAACATGCTGAATGGGTCCGGCGCTTTGGCCTCCCGCCTCGATATGGTGGATATTGCACTGGAGCAAATGGCCTTGAGAATAGGGAATAATCCGCTCGAGAGAGATGCCTTCCCCTCTGCGCAACGGATCCAGTCCAATCAAGGGTCTCGTCCCCGATCGGAAGACGATGCCCTCCTCCCCGTCGGCCTCCTCGAACATCCAGCCGATATTCGTTCCGAGAACACCGACAAGTTTGTGCAGCATTGGCAGCGAAGGCGACGCCTTGCCGTTTTCGATCTTAGATAGCAGGCTTTCAGAGCAATCCGCGGCCTGCGCAAGTGCCTTGAGGGTCAATCCTCGTGTTTGCCGGGCAAGCTTTAGGCGACCGCCAAGTCGCACCGGATTGCTCAGTATCTTTTCCTCGCCGCGGTCTCCCGGTTTAGCCGGAGGCTCAATCATGTTCATCGTTTTGGTATCGCCGTTATGAAAGCCGAAGCTTAACTCCAGCCCAATGCCCATGTCTAGGCATAGCATATCGACAGCCGAACACGGCCCACCGCGACACCGGCGAGCGCGTCCTGGCCCCACCGCCAGCCCTTATGGCACGATTCATGGTATCGTCAGCCCGGCGCCTCCGTGTGCGGGCTCCAAATGCCCCTCTGGCGAGAGCCGCCATCCTTTAGAAGGAGCGGCGTCCCAAGTCTTTGAAATTCCCCGAACAATCTGAAGATTTTATCCGACAAGCCGTTCCGAAGAGGCTGCCGACAGTGTCAGCCTCCATGTTTCCGGGTAGTGTTCTGGTTCGGTCAGCCACACCATTTGTGCACGGCAAGCGCGATCGCCTTGGTGCAATCGACGAGGTCGCGCACCGATACACGCTCATTCGGTTGATGCGCCTGAGCTGGGTCGCCCGGTCCGAAATTGACCGTCGGCGTATTGCCAAGTGAGGTCGGGAGTCCGATATCGCTGTGCGCTCCGAACCCGGAAAGCGCCGGCGATAGATCGGCGGCTTTGACCGCTTCCTGAAGCAACTGTACGAATGGATTATCGGCCGGCACCTCCGCGCAATCGGCATCGAGGATCCATTCGACCCGCGCCGGATGCTGGCGAAGATAGGGATCTGCCTGGCAGATGTTGCGGACATGCTCCTCGATCTCCCGCTTCACATGACCGCCAAGGCCGAACTCGTCCTTTTCACTCGGCAGATATTGCGCATCGATGATGATCTCGGCCTTGCCTGCCATGGACGATGGATGCTCGCCGGCCTTGAGCTGGGTGACGATGATCTGGTTCGGCAGGTCCATGAGCGGATGGTTCTTCTTCGGATCGAACATCCAGCGGCGGTTGAGAATGTCGATGCCATCAAGCATCTGGCGGCAAAGCTGCACTGCATCGACAGGGCCGCTCGTGTACCAGGAATTCGGCGTCAGCTCGGCGTGACCGCCGATCCCGTCAATGATGATCTTGCCCCACAGAATGCCGTGGCAGAGCGGAGCGATGCGGTTGGCCGTCGGCTCCGTCATGATGCCGGCATCCGCTCGGAAGCCGCGATCGACCATGGCAAGAGAACCCATGCCGCCGATCTCTTCATCGACTACCGTCGTGAAGACCACGTCGCCCTTCAGCGGGATATTCATCTCCTTCAGGATCTCGACTGCCATGAGCATGCAGGTGACCCCGCCCTTCATGTCGACGGTGCCGCGTCCATGCAGGAAACCGTCCTTGAGCACCGGACGGAAAGGATCGGTCGTCCAATGCTCGGGCGCGCCGGGCGGCACGACATCGATGTGACCGGTCAGCATGAGGGAACGCCCGCCGCCGGTGCCCTTCAGCACACCGCCAAGGTTCGGCCTTCCCTCGAAGGTCCTGCCCTTGTTTGCACCCGGGCGCCCCTCGTATTTTGCATAGAGTGCTGGGCCATCCGGATCCCAGAGGTCCGTAGTGAAGCCGAGACTTTCGAGCCGCTTTTGAAGATAGAGCTGGCAATCGCGCTCGCCGGGGCCGGCTTCATTCGGGTTCGATTTGACGATCGACGGGAAAGAGACGAGATCGCTCAGCGTTGCGACGATGCGTTCATGTGCGGCCTCGACCCGTTCGGCAATCAGTTTTTCAATGGATGGCATGGTTATCTCCAGCGTTTCGAAAGGCGGTCTATCAACAGGACGGCGATCAGCAGCGCGCCGACGATGCCGACCTGCCAGACCGTATTGACGTTCAGTTGCAACAGGCCGGTTTTGAGAGTGATCAGCAGAATGACGGCGGCGAGAACGCCACCAACTCCGCCGACGCCGCCGGTAATGGCGACGCCTCCAAGCATCACGGCCGTCAGGGATTCAAGTTCGAGGTTCTGCCCGATATTCGGTCGGGCGCTGCCGAGCCAGGCGATCGAGACGAGCCCGGCAAGGCCGGCCAAGGCGCCGCTGAGAGCATACATGGTCAGCCGGGCGCGATCGACCGGAATACCCACAAGCCGCGCTGAGCGTTCGTTGTAGCCCATGGCGAAAATCCAGCATCCCCATGCCGTTCGCATCAGCAGCAGGGACCCGACGGCAAATACCGGAATGACAATGGTAATGAAGGGAACTGGCAAACCGAAGACCACTCCCCTTCCCCATGTCAGCAGCCAGACGGGGACGCCGGATTGCGCGGCTCCACCCGTCAATGCGACGGCGAGGCCCGAGTAGATGAAGAGCGTCCCGAGTGTGGCGATCAACGGGAGTATGGAGAGGCGCGTCACCAGCAGACCGTTGAAGGCGCCGAGCGCCGCTCCGGCAAAGATGCAAACAAGCGGGATAGCGAGCACCGGCATACCGCTCTTGACTGCAAGCATGGTGATGACCGCCGATAGCGACGCGATCCCGCCGACCGAGAGATCGATACCCGCACCGCCGGCCAGCACAACCAGGCCCTGTCCAAGCGCCACAAGCGCCAGAATGGTCGAGAACTGGAGGATGGTGGTAACGGTTGCCTCGCCAAACATGGATGGTTTGAAAAGCGCAAGCAGGATGACCACCGCGATCCAAAGGGCCGCCAACAGAAACAAAATGCGAGAGGAGCCGTTCATTGCTGGATTGCTGGTCATCCGCGCATCCACTTCGTCTTCAGCGCAACAAGTTGCGAGGTCGGCATCTCCAGCGCGAGAACGCCGATGAGAAGGGCGCCCGTCACCACCGGCTGCCAGAGCGAAGGCACGCCGACGAGCAGCAAGCCGTTCTGCAGGATCCTGAGGAGGATGACGCCAAGGGCCGTGCCGATGAGGCTGCAGCGGCCGCCCATGATGCTGGTACCGCCAAGGACGACAGCGGCGATTGCATCCAGCGCCAATGTCGATCCGATCGCCATTTCCACATTGCGGTAGTTGGCGACGTAAAAGCTTGCGGCAAGCCCCGTCAGTGCGCCGCTGATGACGAAGGTCACAAGACGTACCTTCGTCACCGGAACGCCGGAGAGACGCGCCTTCTCCTCGGAATTGCCAATCGACAGAAGGTGCGGGCCGAAGGGCGTGCGCCGCAATGCAAGCCAAAGCGCGAGATAGACGATGGCGATGGCAATGGCAGCAACGGGGATGCCCAAAACCGTCGCCGCCAACAACCCTGTCAGGTTGGTCGGCAGGCCCGACAGCCACTGGCCGCCGAGCAATGCAAAGACCGCTGTTCGATAGACGCCGAAGAGACCGAGCGTTCCGACGATTGCCGGGATGCGTCCGATGACGACGACACTGCCGGTGAACAGGCCGAGGGCCGCGCCGATGGCCGGCCCCAGCAATGCCGCGGGCAAGGCACCCCAACCCGTGAGCAAGGCATTTGCGACGCCGATTGCGGCAAGACCCATGACGATGCCGATGGAGACATCGATGCCGCCCATGGCAAGCAGCAGGGTCATGCCGAGACCGACGAGCATCAATTCGATGCTGTTACGGATGATGGTATCGATATTGCCCATTGTCGCAAAGAAGGGCGATGCGACGGTGAAGACGAGCGCGGCGAGAATGATTGCGCTGAATAGCGCCCATTCACGTCCGCCCATGGCTAGGAAGTGTGGACTAGACCGTCGCATTGCCTGATCATCCACGTTCAGAAGTTGAACTTGTCGACATTGTCGGCAGTGAAGATCGCTGGAGGTCCGAGCAGCAGGATGCCTTTGGCTGCGTCGTAGGTGACGGGAGCAGCAAAGCCTGGAACCGTATTCTCAGCCGCAAAGGCCTTGCCGTCGATCAGCTGCTTGCCGGCCCAAACAGTCAGGTAGCCGAGTTGCGCCGGATCCCACAGAACCGTGAAGCCGAATGCGCCGCTTTTCAAATAGGCGCGCGCGGTATTCGGGCTGCAATAGCCGGTGCCGATAACGGTGCCGATCTTGCCCGCCGTCTCGATGGCCTGCGCCACGCCAGGGCATGTCGAGGAGGCAACCGCGATGATCGCCTTGAGATCGGGGTTGGCCGTCATGAGGTCACCGGCAATCTGGCCGGCGCGCTGCGCGGTGCCGCCGGCATATTGCGGCTCGAGCAGCTTGAGCTTGGGATATTTGGCAGCGGCACGCTGCTTCATGAAGCCGATCCAGGCGTTGAGGTTTGAGGCCGTAGCCTCACCGGATACGATCCCGATCTTGGCGTCGGCGCCGACCCGCTTGACCAGTTCATCGATGATGGCACCGCCGAGGCCCTCATCGGTCGCCTGTGCGACGTAGACGGCACGGCCGCTATCGGGAGCATCGCTGTCGCTGGTGAACAGCTTGACACCTTTGGCCTTGGCGGCCTCAACCACGGGCGCGATGGAGGAGGCGTCGAGCACGCTGACGGAAACCGCATTCACGCCCTGATCGATCAGGTTCTGAACGATCTGAAGCTGGTCGACGGGGTTCGTATCGACGGGACCGGAGTAGATGAAATCCACGCCGAGCTCGTTTGCAGCACGCTTGCCGCCTTCTTCCATGGCGTTGAAATAGGGAATGCCGATCAGCTGGGGCACGAACGCTACTTTCGGCTTGTCCTGAGCGACAGCCGCCGATGCGAGAGCCAAGCCTAGTGATGATGCTATGAATGCCTTCTTGAATTGATTGAACATTTTATGATCCTCTGGAGATTGAACGCGCTTTTTTATTTATTGTTTTCAAGCGCCCGCACGTCGGGATGAGCGCCTGTTATGAGGGAGACGATTTCTTCGGGTGTCGTTTCGAGCCGCCGTCTTTCGGCGACCTTGCGGCCTCGGCGGAAGACGACCATGCGGTCGGCAACCTCGAAGACGTCGGCAATGTTGTGGCTGATCAGCACGACGGCGCAGCCGCGCTCGGCGAGCCGCCGCGTCAGCGACAGCACCTTGCGTGTCTCGGCAACTGCCAGCGCCGCGGTCGGCTCATCCATGATGACGAGCCTGGCATTGAGATTGAGGGCGCGGCAGATGGCGACCGCCTGGCGCTGACCACCGGACAGACTGCCGACCGGTGCCTCCGGATCGGAAATATGGGCCTCAAGTTCGTGCAGGAGGGCATCGACGCGCTCGCGCATTTCCGCCCGCCGCAGGAAAGGAATGCCCAGCACGGATCGCTTCAATTCGCGGCCAAGGAAGACATTTTCGGCGATCGACAGGTTCTCCGACAGAGCAAGCTCCTGGAAGATCGTGGCAATTCCCGAGCTTGCCGCATCCTTCGGCGAGGAGAAATTGACGGGCCGCCCCTCCACAAGAAGCTCGCCGTCACTCTGGGCATGGGCGCCGGCCAGGATCTTGACGAAAGTGGATTTGCCGGCGCCGTTGTCGCCGAGCAGCGCCAGGACTTCGCCACTGTTGATATCGAGATCGACGCCGGTCAGCGCCGCCAGCGCGCCGAAGCGCTTGCTGATGCCGTTTGCCCGCAGGAATGGGTGTGTCATTGTCGATTCCCTTGCTTGATGGGCCTCATGCAGCATGGCTGACCCACCGCAGGATGCTCTTCCAGAGAGTGGCGTAGCCCGGCCAGGCGACGAATTCGTTCGGCAGCCAGTGCGGCCCGATATCCGAGGTCCAGGCGACCGTGCGGCCCTTGCCGTATCCGCCGGTCACGAGCAACGGGTGGCCGCCCTCGGCTTCGGGCAGCGTGGCAAGAACCTCGACGCCGGGTTGCTGCTTGACGACGACCTCATTGGCGCCGAGAAGCAGCGGCCATTCGCCGTCTATACCGGCCAGAATTGGATGCTTCTGCTTGATCTCAGCCCGAAATCCCTCCGGAATCTCAAGCCGATCGTCATAGGGCAGGCAGGTCACAGGCAGCGCTTCTTCGACCGGCGTCCGGCGCCAGCGCGCCTTGCCGTCGATGCCCTGGAAACTGAAATAGCCGCCGGCCATCACCAAGCCGCCGCCCGCGGCGGTCCAATCGCGAATGATCTTCAGCCGGTTTGCCACGGGCTTGCCGTGTAGCCAGACGGCCGGCGGCAGAAGCAGGGAATTCGCGCCGATATCCGAGAGGATGATGGCCTGATAGGCGGACAGTTCTTCCAGCGAAAACGGAAACTTCTCCACCGTGTCATGCGCGGTCATGTAGGTGATGTCGAATTCGCTGCCCTGGAGCGCTGCAACCAGCGGCTCTGCACCCAGATGGAAGGTGACGCTGCCAAATTGATCGAAGCCCTTGTAATGAGTGGCCGAGCTCACCCAACTCTCTCCGACCAGCAGAACCTTAATCGTCATCATCATCTCCTTGCGTAACTTCTGTTGGACATGACGGTCACATCTGGACCGCGGTTTTTGCTTCGATCGATGGCAGCAGGGCCTCGATCTCGTCGGCGCTTGCCGGCCGTCCCTGCGCGCCTTCGGCTGTGGTCGTCAGGCTGGCGCCGATCGCGGCGTGGCGAGCGGCGTCGGCAAGCGACTTGCCGTGCAGCCAGAGGCTTAAGAATATCCCCGCAAAGGCGTCGCCGGCGCCCGTGGCGTCAACCCGTGTCACGGGTAGTGCCGGAACCTCGATGGTCGTGCCGCCGCCTTTCTTGAAGACGACAGCCCCGAATTCGCCAAGCGTCAGCACAACGTCGCCACGCGTCTTGATCCGTTTGAGAATGTGTTCCGCTTCATCCAGCATGGATGCCAGCGGCGTGCGTATGCCGAAGACTTCGCGAAACGTCTCATCATTGATGAAGGTCAGATCGACTTGCCCGATAAGATCGGCAAAGGCTGCCGGCGTCCGCGAGCCGGCGGGAAGCCCGGCGGTGTGCAGGCTCACCTTCCAGCCAGCGGCATGAAACCGGGCGATCGAAGGGATCATCCGCTCGTAGTGAAAGCCTTCGATGTGAACGCAGGAGCGGACATTGGCCGGAGCTATCTCCATATTTTCGGTCAAGTCGATCTCGCTCAGCTCGAATGTCTCGTGGATGATCGTCCTGCTGCCATTGGCCTCGATGATCACGATCGCCCGCGGCAGGCGGTTCTTGATGGGCCTGCGAATGGGGAGAACATTGACGTTGCGTGCCAGCAATTCGGCAAGTGCCCATTCGCTGTCGCCGTCATCGCCAATTGCCGTCGCAAGGTCGATCTGAAGCTCGTAGGGGGCGCCGACGCCAGCGGCGGCTACTGCCAGATTGGCGGCGGGGCCGCCGAGCGCCTTGTTGATATGCTCGGCCGCCACGCGATCATCGCGATGGGGAAGAACGGGGACGCGGCAGAGATAGTCGAGGCAGATATGGCCGACGACGAGCAGCCGCGGATTGCCCTCTTTTGCCTGAACCGTCTTTGCTGACAGCATCGGCAGGGAGCGAGCAAACACGCTCGGACGATAGGCGAGCTTCTGGATAGCCGCCTGAATCCGGTCTGCCGTCTCGGTCTTCACCGGAACCGTTCCATTCAAGAAATTGGAGACGGTTCCAACCGAAACCCGGGCGGCGCGTGCAACATCGGCAATTGTCGGACGTCCCTTTTTCATGACTCTTCCAATCATTGAAACGCTTCAAATGCTATGAAGCGGATTGCGGCGAGTCAAAGAAATCGAAATCTAATTTGACGTCCGATTCAGCGAGTTCTGCGCAAACAGATCGAAATTTCGCAGAAGATTCGACCACGCGGGCAGGAAATTGAATTTTCTTCAATTCATGCTTCTGGCGCCGTGATGTAGGCGCGGGCCATGTTGCAGCGCTCGACAGCTATCAGCGAGTGAGGTGTTGATTTACCTTGAATGGTCCGGCCAAACTTCTTACCGCGAGCCGGCGCTAAGCGGGCTGTCTTCTTCACGCCTGCAGTCCGCATTCCCCCGCGCAATTGTCGAGGAGATTGAATATCGCTCGATAATGCCCCCTCAGGACTTTGCCATTTCACAACTAAGTCAGGAGCATCGCAGTTACCGACACCCAAGGAGGATGCTCGAGGTGTCACACAACGTTATGAAACCTCTGCCATTGAACCGGAGACGGAGATCCATTTCATGATTAAAGCGACAAGACTTCCTTCCTTGACGACCACGCTACTTATCTCAGTTGCATCGGTTGTTCCCTCATGGGCGGAGACGCTCAACGCCATCAGCCTCCTTAGGGAAGGCAAGGCCGCAGGCAAAACGGATGTTGCTCGCAAGACAAGCCTGTCGATGCGCGCCCTGCACAACCAGGCGAGATCATCATTACGATCATCAAGGGCCAAGGCGTCGAAACGCGCAGCAAGCCCGCCGAGCCGGGCGACTTTGTGGTGCGGAATCGCTGCCCCGAAACCGACAATGAGGAATATCTCGTCAAAGCAGCAAAGTTTCCGTCGCGCTATGTCGATGCACGCCGGAAATCGAGCGCGGAGGGATGGAGAGAGTAGCTTCCTCAAGGCAGAGAAATGGATTTCTACGTCATCCCAGACAGTCAAGTTCCTTTCGAGTTCGTGGCGCCCTGGGGCGAGACCATGGTCGCCAAACCCAAGGACGCACTGTCCAAGCGCCCGACGACGAAGCTGACACTGATCGTGTCGCAGCTGCATCGTTTGCCTGCACCTATGAGGTCGTCAGGGCTCCCTAACTGTCTCGCGCATGCGCAAGCTTTCAAAACAATCACAGGACATCGCCCACCTGACCGCCAAGACGAGGCCGGGGCCGACTGCAACCTGTAACGCACGGCCGAGCTGGCAGCTTTCCTTACCAGCCTCGAGTTCACGCACGAAACCAATACCGACACCCGCCGGACCGACCGAGTTGTTCCCGCGTCAATGCTTGCAGTTTGCGCTCTTGGCGGATCAGCAGACCGGGCCTTTTCATATCCGCGATTCGTTCCATACTCATCCCGATCGGGACGATCCGCGTGCCATGTGCCAGGGAGTTTCCGCGACGGAAGCTATCTCAACCGCCCCGAACAGGCTGAAGGCGAGCGGAGTTGAATTTCAGCGCATTGATTGGCGAAGAATTACCGTGGCATCCCATGTTTTTTGTAGGGCTCCAGCATGAGACGCAACTGTGAGTTCCGCCGAATTAGTTTGGCAGATAACTGCGATCTGAAGCCGTTAGTCTCATGATCCAGCTCAACAGAAGGCGACGCCACCGTTTCGATATTCTCTGACCAGCCAGCACAGACAGAGTCCCCCTAAAAAACTCACACGTTGATCCTCGCGCTGCACTTAATCGCACTGTTGCTAATATACAACATTTGATTGAATAGTTATTTCAAAGAAAACAATCTCGACGAATTCGATAAATTGTAAGTTGCGTTTGACGCCGCGACCGATTGTAGTGCTGCCACATTAGAGGGGTGTTCGCCGCAATGCGCGCGCACAGTCATAAGCGCATCTCCCGCTTTTGATGGGAGAGGCACTCGTTTTGGGTTGGGCAAATGACACGCGACGCACAGTTGGGCAAAGATTTTGCCGCAGAAGAACCGCGCAATTGGGGTTATGCTTCTATATCGGAAAGCGAACTCGCCGCGTTTTGGCAACGGCGCGTGACACTCATCGGGCAGCAAGCGTTACAGTCCGGCTCGAGGATTGGTGCCACGGTTGCCAACGCCTGTAAATTACTCTTCAAGATAGTGCTGTTCGCTGCTCTGCTGGGTGCCGCGTTCTCATTGGCTGCTCCTGGAAGAGCCTACGCAGCTTGCACCGCTTTCAATGTACCCGACATAAACACGACACCCTCGACAAATCCAATGGCATCCGGTGGATCTATCAGCATCAACATCGGCACGCAGTGTGATCCATTTGACCTCAACCCCTACCCCAGTACCCACACAACCTATCCCTCGCACGGTTCAGTAACCGTGAACGCCCTGAACGGGATCGTTACATATATCAACAATGGCGACGGCGCGACGAGCGACAGTTTTATTGTCGAAGATGCAAGCGGCAATCCTTTTACGATCAACGTCGCAATCGCTACCTCGACGAGTGCCATAACAGTCTCACCCTCGACGCTAACTAGCCCACAAGTCGGCACGAGCTACAGCCAAACGCTCAGCGCAAGCGGTGGCACGGCACCTTATACAATCGCACTTACCAGCGGGTCGCTGCCACCTGGGCTGTCTTATAATCAAGCAACAGCAACCATCAGCGGCACACCCAATCAAGCGGGAAGTTATACGCCTACATTTGCCGTGACCGACAGCGCCAGCGCAACCACCAGCAAGGCCTATTCAATTACCGTTCCCAACCCTTCCAACAATATTTCCGTCGCCGCACCGGCATCCGCCGCTCTGAATACCGCATACAACGCAACTCTATCCGCGTCAGGCGCCTCGGCCCCCTATAGTTTTGCACTTTACACCGGATCCACCATGCCGCCTGGCCTGTCATTGGCGAGCAATGGCACGATCAGCGGAACTCCGACGTCCCTCGGAAACTACAGTTTTCAGGTCGTCGTTACCGATAGTAGCCCAAATCTGGCCGGCTTGTCGCCAGGGCCCTACTCCAAGGTCGTAACCGTCAACCTGAGTGTCGCAAATATCGCCCCCCCCATTGCTGGGCCGGTTAGCAAGACCGTGAGCTACGGAAGCAGCGCAAATGCAGTGACATTGAACCTCTCGGGCGGAGCGGCATCATCGGTTGCCGTTGCAAGCCAGGCAACACATGGAACGGCAACCGCCGCGGGTACCTCGATCACATATACGCCAACCGCGGGCTATGCCGGTCCGGACAGTTTCACCTACACTGCGACCAATAGTGGCGGTACCTCGACACCGTCAACGGTGACGATAACCATCAGTCCCCCGACGGTTTCAGTCAGTACCTCGACGCTATCATCGGGCACAGTCGGAACGGCATACAGTCAGGCTGTAAGTGCCACAGGGGGCGCGACCCCTTATGCTTTCGCAATCACAAGTGGGGCGCTTCCAGCCGGTTTGACCCTGTCAGGGTCAGGCACTCTTTCCGGCACGCCAACGGCGGCGGGCACATTCAACATCACGATTACTGCAACCGACAGCTCGACCGGGACAGGCCCATTCACGGCATCCAAATCCTATACACTAGCCATCTCAGCGCCGACGATCGCGATCGCGCCAACAACGCTTCCAGCGGCAACCGTTGCCGCTGCCTATAGCCGGTCAATCACGGCATCCGGCGGAACCAGCCCCTATACCTATGCGGTGACCGCGGGCTCCCTTCCTGCCGGCTTGAGCCTGTCGTCCGGCGGATCCCTGACAGGCACTCCAACAGCGGGAGGCACATTCAACTTTACCGTCACCGCGACGGACAGCTCGACCGGGACCGGCGCACCATTTTCCAGTTCCAGGGCCTATACCCTGACCGTCGCCGCACCGACGATCATGATCGCACCGGCAGCACTTCCGGGGGCCACTATCGCGGCCGCATATAGCCAATCCATCACCGCATCCGGCGGGACCAGTGGCTATACCTATGCCGTCACCGCAGGCGCCCTTCCCGCCGGCTTGAGCCTTTCATCCGGCGGTGCCCTCACAGGCACGCCGACTGCTGCCGGGACGTTCAACGTCACGATCACCGCAACCGACAGCTCAACCGGGTCGGGGCCGTTCACTGGATCTAGATCCTACACTCTGACCATCTCAGCGCCGACGATTGCACTCGCGCCGACAACGCTTCCGGCGGCCACAGTTGCCGCGGCCTATAGTCAGTCGGTCACGGCGTCCGGCGGAACAAGCCCCTATACCTATGCGGTCACCGCGGGCGCCCTTCCGGCCGGCTTGAGCCTTTCATCCAATGGGACACTCGTCGGCACACCGACCGCCGCGGGAACCTTCAACGTCACGATCGCGGCGACCGACAGCTCGACCGGCGTGGGGCCATTCACAGGCTCGCTGTCCTACAGCCTGACGGTCGCGGCGCCTGCGATCACGATGACCCCGCCTTCCGCAGCATTGCCAGGTGGCACCGCTGAAACCGCATATAGTCAGACATTCGCCGCCTCAGGAGGCATCGCCCCCTATACCTACTCGGTGGCCACCGGCACACTTCCTGCTGGTCTGTCGCTCAACACATCGACCGGCGTCGTCTCAGGCACGCCAACGGCGGCCGGCACCGCGAACTTCTCAATCTCCGCACGAGACAGCTCGACCGGCATCGGAGCACCCTTCAGCGTTATGCAGAGCTATAGCCTGACGATTGTCGCCCCCACCATCACGATCACACCGGCAACGCTCTCTGCGGCGACTGCGGGGACCACCTACAGCCAAACATTGTCAGCGTCAGGAGGCGCGAACCCCTATACGTTTTCGCTGGCGGCAGGCAGCTTGCCGCCCGGTGTGTCGCTGTCGTCGACCGGCGCTGTCTCCGGCACGCCGACGACGGCCGGAAACTACAACTTCACAGTCCGTGCGACCGACAGCTTCTCGTTTTCCGGAACGATTGCTTACAGCATTACGGTCGGGGCTCCGACCATTACTATCACGCCGGCAACGATTGCCGCTGCAACTGCGGGGACTGCCTATAGCGAGGCGCTGACGGCTTCGGGAGGTGTGGGTCCCTATACGTTTTCGCTGCTGACGGGCGGCTTGCCTCCAGGTGTGGCGCTGTCGTCCACCGGAACTCTCTCCGGCACGCCGACGACGGCCGGAAACTACAATTTCACCATCCGTGCCACCGACAGCCTCTCATTCTCCGGAACAATCGCTTACAGTGTGTCTGTTGCCGCTCCAACGATCACCATAACGCCGGCAACGCTCGCCGCTGCAACAGCGGGAGCTCCCTATAACAAGACGCTGACGGCTTCGGGAGGTGTGGGTCCCTATGCGTTCTCATTGGCGACGGGCGGCTTGCCGCCGGGTGTATCGCTGTCGTCCGCCGGCGCGGTCTCAGGCACACCGACGACGGCCGGAAACTACAACTTCACAGTCCGTGCGACCGACAGCTTCTCGTTTTCCGGAACGATTGCTTACAGCATTACGGTCGGGGCTCCGACCATTACGATCACGCCCGCAACGATTGCCGCTGCAACTGCGGGAACTCCCTATAGCGAGACGCTGACGGCTTCAGGAGGTGTGGGTCCCTATACGTTCTCGCTGCTGACGGGCGGTTTGCCTCCAGGTGTGGCGTTGTCGTCCACCGGAACTCTCTCCGGCACGCCGACGACGGCCGGCAACTACAACTTCACCGTCCGCGCCACCGACAGCCTCTCATTCTCCGGAACCGTAGCTTACAGCGTCACCGTCGGCGCTCCGACGATCACGCTCGGCCCGTCGTCTCTGTCTTCAGGCGGGGTGGCGAGTGCATATAGCCAGACGTTGACGGCATCAGGCGGGGTTGGCCCTTACACGTTTACGGTTAGCAATGGCTCATTGCCGGCCGGATTGTCGCTCAACACATCGACCGGCGCCATCTCGGGCACGCCGACATCGG